>Ga0247843_1000827_pt1 | contig 69363 bp, 50 predicted proteins | sample LaCruzMarch2017__FD_192420 | JGI IMG/M metagenome (GOLD analysis project Ga0247843, IMG submission 192420) | Freshwater microbial communities from meromictic Lake La Cruz, Castile-La Mancha, Spain - LaCruzMarch2017_8m | ecosystem: Environmental > Aquatic > Freshwater > Lake | place: Spain...
AAAGCGCCTCACCTCGTGCAGGTTTTCGAAGTAGGAACGCAGACGATGATGAATTCCCAGGCCATCATTCCGGTGCAGGACCTTATGGAGCAAAGCGGGGTGAAAATCAATTGGAGCGATTTCGTGGCTCCGGTTCTTTCTTACTACCAGGATAAAAACGGCAAGCTCATGTCGATGCCGTTCAATTCTTCGTCGCCGATCATGTACTTCAACAAAGACCTGATGAAGAAAGCCGCTATCAAGGCCCCGCCGAAAACATGGCAGGATCTCTACAAATTTTCCGAGCAAGCGGTAAAGGCCGGCGCGGCCTGCGGCACTGTAATTGGCTGGCAACCCTGGGTTCTTGTCGAAAATTTTTCCGCCATTCACGATGTTCCTTTCGCCACGCTCGACAATGGCTACGGGGGCGTGAACGCGGAGCTAAAGTTCAACTCTCCGCAAGTAATCAAGAATATCGAAACTCTTCAATCAATGATGAAATCGAAAGCTTTCGTATATGAAGGCCGAAGATCTGACCCTGGCCAGATCGCGTTCAGCGCCGGGCGTTGCGCTTTCTTTTTGGATTCTTCCGGCGATATCTCCACGATGAAGGCTGCGAATAAATTTGCCTGGGGTGCCGCACCCCTTCCCTACAACGAGGGAATAAAGCCACGGAACAGCATCATCGGCGGGGCCACCCTCTGGGTATTCAAAGGGCATCCTGCGGAAGAAAACAAGGCCGTGGCTGACTTCATTCGCTATCTGGGCCAGGTTCCCGCACAGGAACAGTGGCACAAGGCGACTGGATACCTTCCGATCACCAATACCGCCTACAAAAAACTGAAAAAGGAAGGCTACTACAAGACATCTCCTGAGCAGGAAGTCGCGATACTCCAGCTGATGCGTGGAAAACCCGGACCAAATACCCGTGGAATCCGCCTGGGCGGATTCACGCAGGTGCGCGAGATCATGGATGAGGAAATGGAAAACATCTGGGCTGGCAAAAGCAGCGCCAGAGAAGGTATGGATTCAGCCGTCGAACGGGGAAATCGGGTACTTCAGCAGTTCGCAAAGACCGTGCAGTAGTTCCGAATGCTGAAACGGGCTCACTTCAATAATCCAGTGCTTCCGTATTTGCTGATACTTCCGCAGATTGTGGTGACCGTTGTTTTTTTCTTCTGGCCCGCGGGCGCGGCACTTACGCAGGCATTCATGGTGACGGATGCTTTCGGACAATCATCCCGTTTCGTTTGGTTTGAGAATTTCTCTGTCATCTTCTCTGTGCCCGAGTATAAATATGCTTTTTTTCGCACCTTATCGTTCTCGACTCTCGTAACCATGATCTCCATGGGGTTAGGGTTGGGGCTCGCTTTGCTCGCGGCCCGAGTTCTACGTTTTCGCAAACTCTTCAGCACGCTGATCATCTGGCCTTATGCGGTGGCACCCGCTACTGCCGGAATCCTCTGGATGTTTCTGTTTCACCCGACTTTCGGCACCTTGGGACAGTCGATGCACGATTGGTTTGGCTGGAACCCGACTTTGAATCCTGCGCACGCGATGGCCTTGGTGGTAATTGCGGCCTCGTGGAAACAAATCAGCTATAATTTTGTGTTTTTCCTGGGCGCACTGCAATCGGTGCCGAAGTCACTCATTGAAGCCGCCTGTATCGATGGAGCGGGCCCCGCTCGCCGTTTCTTTGTCGTCACCTTGCCGATTCTCTCCCCAACCGTCTTTTTTTTGCTTGTTATGAACTTCGTTTACGCCTTTTTTGAGACGTTCGGTGTTATCCACGCCACTACCGAAGGGGGGCCCGGCGGAGGCACCAGCACTCTGGTCTACAAGGTGTACTCGGACGGTTTTGTAGGCCTCGACCTTGGCGGCTCCGCGGCTCAGTCCGTAATACTGATGCTGATCACCGTGGCGCTCACTTTCGTGCAGTTTAAATTTGCGGAAAAACGCGTTCACTACAATGGAGGAAGCTGAAGCCATGGTCGAACGCACTCCGATTCTTGACTTTCTCTCCTACGCGCTGCTCAGCGTGGGCGTAATGGTAATTGGCTTTCCTGTCTATTATTGCCTGGTGGCGGCCACGTTACCCATCGAGGAAGTGCTTAAAATTCCCATGACGATGGTACCAGGCAGCCAACTAACGGAAAACGTGCGTTCCGCCCTGGAGAAAACGAATCTCTCCGCTCAGCTCTGGAATTCATTCCTGGTAGCCATGGGCGTAAGCCTGGGAAAAATCGCAATCTCGATCGTATCAGCTTACGCAATCGTATATTTTCCCTTCCGTTTCCGCATGCTCGCATTCTGGATGATCTTTGTTACGCTGATGCTCCCAGTAGAGGTACGGATTCTTCCGACGTATGAAGTTGCCGCAAACTTGTTCTCGCCACTGTCGTCAATACTTCGTCTATTTCACATTGAGCTTGATGTGAAGCTATCGCTCCTCAATTCCTATTCAGGCCTCATCCTGCCGCTCGTAGCATCAGCCACAGCGACCTTTCTTTTCCGGCAGTTTTTCCTAACTGTTCCAGAAGAGCTCTGCGAAGCCGCAAAGATCGATGGAGCCGGGCCGCTTCAGTTCTTTTTCAAGATCCTGCTTCCGCTTTCAAAAACCAATATCGCCGCACTTTTCGTGATCCTTTTCGTTACAGGCTGGAACCAGTATCTCTGGCCCCTGCTGATCACCACGGAAAGCAATATGCGAATGGCTGTGGTGGGAGTGCAGGCGCTGATTCCAAAAGCTGAGCAGGTGCCCCACTGGAACACCGCGATGGCAGGCGCTCTTCTGGTTATGCTGCCTCCGGTTCTGGTAGTTGTTCTGATGCAGCGCTGGTTTGTGAAAGGCCTGATCGAGCATGAAAAGTAGGCCGCTGATTGTCGCACATCGCGGGTTCTCCGCCAGGTTCCCCGAAAACACCATGGCCGCATTTTTTGGGGCGCTGGAGGCGGGAGCGCAGATGATCGAGCTTGACGTTCACCTGACTCGTGACGGCGCGCTCATCGTGACACATGATTTCGAGCTAGGCCGCACTTCCAGCGGCGCTGGCTCCCTTTCTGATCATTCGAGCGCCGAGCTCCGACGCCTCGATGCTGGATCCTGGTTTGGAGCCGGCTTCCAGGAAGAGCGATTCCCCGTGCTCGGACAGGTGCTCGCTTTTGCCAAAGGCAACGTCGAGCTCAATTTAGAATTAAAGGAAGAAACCCTAGTATCACCCTCTGCCTATGAGGCAATGGCCACGAAAACTCTGGAGCTGGTGGAGCGACACAATATGCTCGACAAGGTGCTGATCTCCAGCTTTGACTGGAAAATGCTCTCTGTCTTGCGCGAAAAGAACTCGCGAATCCGCCTTGGCTTGCTCAATCATGAGCCTGAAAAAGATCTTCGATGGAAGGAAGCCGCACAAATTGGGGCCTATTCCTATCATCCTCATTTCAAGAATCTAACCGCCTCCCTAGTGCGAGAGATTAGCGAGAAAGGGCTTCTGCTTTTTCCCTATACAGCCAATACAAACGCGGAGTTTGAGCGGCTCGTGATTCTGGGGGCGGATGGAATCATCACCAACGAAGTGGCGCTACTCAAGTTTTTCCTGGAATCACAAACTTAGGGCTCACGCGGGCGGGCACTTTCACCAATGCCCACATGTTCATTCAGAAAGGAGATTTTTCGCTCAATACGCCCGATGAATTTGGTCGGCGCGCTGATGGATCGACGGAATTCCTCCATCGGCAAGAGAGCCCGCGTGCCGGTAAGTCCCGGTGCCTGATTGTAAAAGTAGGAAAATTTTGGCGTCTTCCAATGCACTCTCCCTGTGCCTGAATCGCGATAAAATGAAACGTCCGCAAGTAGTGCGCTGCGACAGAAGAACGTATACATCGTTGTGACGAAATTCCCCATGGAATACAGCACGCAAGCCGCCCTGGGAACTCCGTCTTCCGACTGAAGCAATGCGCTCCCTCCTGGCTGCAATGCGGAATACTCACTTTGAAGGCGCTCGGGAAGCTGTCGCTCAAAGCCATTCAGATAGAAGATCTCCATCGGCTGCGGCACGTGAGGATGAGAACCCACGATGAAATCCGCTCCCGCACGGGCTAAGGCACGAGCAAGCTTCATCGTTCTTGCAGTTGGGTAGAGCTCGAACTCGGAACCCCAGTGGAGAAACACGACTTTCACATCGATCTTGCGTTCTTGCATCTCTCTCAATGCACGTTCTGCCAAAGAGAGGTCGGGCTCGACTCCAGGAACTTCAGGAGCCAGCCCTGGAAGCAAGTTCACGGAAAGTTTTGAATTGGCGATAGCCGCTTCGTCGTTCATTCCGAAGCAGCCTGAAAAGAAACCAAAGCTGATTCCTCCTCGGCTGAAGGACGTCCATTTCGGCTCTTCTTCTGTTTTCGAAATTCCGCTCGTAGCAATACCTTCTCCCTTTAGCATAGAGAGAGTGTCCAGCGCGCCTGCATCGCCGAAATCCAGAACATGATTGTTTGCCAACCCAAGGGCCGCAAATAGACTTGCGCCGGAAGAGTCTCTGAATGAAGTGAGGAGTCCTTTGCGGGAGTTAAACCTCAAAACATCCGGGAGGAACTCGTTCACCGGTAAACGGGTCGAAATCATTGTTTCGAGATTTGCCACGATGCCGTCGAACTCACGAAAAATGCGCAGAGTTTCCAGAGGAAGAAAGGAGTTCCAGTGAGACCGGATCCACATAATGTCGCCAGCAAAAGCGATTCGAGCTTGTATTGCCTGATCAGCGCTCGGGAGCTTACGCAGCTGTTCCTGCAATAGTCTTTGTTCCGCAAAGTGGTGAAGCACTGTTTCCGGCGCCCCTAAGCGCGGCGACGCAAGATACTTCCAGAGATAACCCGCTTTCTCAAGCAAGGTCATTTCGTGGATCCGCCGCTCAGGCCTCACTCGCTGCGCCCAGGAGGCGCGATCGCTTGCATGTTCGCAAAGGGCGTCTTCCCGCATTGTGAAATGATCTCAAGAAGAACAGCAGCGGCGCATCAAGACTGAGTCAGTAAAAAAACACGATTTGGTTACTTTTCTAAAAAAATACGTTTGTTTTGTACTTTAGCAGCTAACACGACAATTCAAGCTTCTGGCCGCGAATGATCCCGGCGCACTTGCAGGTAAGGCAACCCCATCCCCGACACCAGAATGAGCGCCGCGCCAACCCAGGCTTGCCCCTCAAGATGCCGACCGCGCGCCAGGGCCTCCCAGCCAAGGCTGAACACGGGAATTAAGTAAGACGTGGAAGCAACCAAAGCAGCCGGGGCTTCTTCGTAGGCCAAAGTGGTTAGCCACTGGGCTAAGGAGCCTGCCAGCCCTGCCCCCAGAAGCCAGGGCAACGCCGGGCCTTGGATCGAAAACGAGTTATCCGCGAGAAAGGCCAGCCCCCCTGCTAATACCAGACTTACAATGCACCAATAGAAGCTGATAGTTCCCGGTTTATGACGACCGCGGATCGACGACAAAAGAAGGTACGCCAGACCGGCAAATAAACCTGAAAGCAAAGCGAGAATCCTGCCCTCCCACTGATCTACGGCACTCAGATCCTGAAACAGGGAAAGCCGCAGTCCGAGAATTCCACCGCCGATTGCAGTCCACGACATCCAACCTGACCTTTGCCCAAGAAACAGCGGCGCGAGACCGGCTACCACGAGCCCCTGTACGCCCTGAAGGAGGGTTGCCTCTCCGGGCCCTAGAGCCTGAATTGACGCAAAGTAGGTAACAATGGTGAGAGCACCGAGCAAGCCCCATATCCACAAGTCAGCGCCCCCCGTTCCCCAGGGTAAACGACGCTCGCCGCGAATTACGAATTGCACGAATAAAACGAATGCCAAGTTCACCGCGACGCGGATCAATGTGCCCGCCAGACTGGAAAGCCCGCTTTCCAGTTCAAGACCATGCAGGCATAGAAACCCGGCCGAGCTCCAAAGAACCGCTGCGGCCAGCGCGAGCCCCAAACCTCGCTTAGGGTTCAAACGGCAAGTCCTTTCGAAAACCTTCTATTTCCGCGCCGAATGAAATCTTATCGCCGGCGGCATCACGAACGTAGCCGTGCCTCTGATATAGAATGGCAACTTTACTGGCACCTTTTTGAACATGAAGGTAGATCGCACGGGCGCCCCAGGCTTTCGCGATACGGTCCGACTCATTCAGAAGAAGCTCAGAAAGGGCGAGCCCGTGAAATTCCGGATCAATGGCCACGCACCGCAAGGTTGCCCCATGCGGCCCCCATGCCTCCGAAGCCTCTGATTCAGGATGAATCAAGGAAAAGGAGCCGATTGTACGATACCCGAGTTCCGCGACGCACACGTGTCCCTGCCTGCGGCGAGAACCTACGTCACGGAGCTCACGCTTACGTTCTTCTGAAGTAAGCACGGCCGGTAATTTCTCACGATAAGTGGAAATAAAAGTATGCGTCAATAACTCCGCAACCGCGATGTCATCGGCCGGAGTGGCCTGTCGCAAACTAATAAAATTTATAATATCTCTGTGCCCGCTGCTTCTTGGCGTGCGGCTGAGGGGAAAAGTGAGTTCCATGGCATGGTCCTTTCAACTGCGTTTAATGAAAGGAAACTTAGCGTAATCAAAAAAATAAAACGGTTAGGTTCACAACAACAAAATATCTGGAAATCTTTTGGGTTACTTGAAATGGAATAAAAGCTTTACGAATACTCACACTGTCGACGATAAACGCGCTGTTTCTTAGACTCCGTCGCAGAATACGAACGCTGAATCCGAACACACCGATGTCTTTCATGACCGTTTCCGCACACAAAGACTGATGCCCCAGATGACGCCTTGAAACGAAGCCCATCGCCAGCGGTCGCCGCGGCTCATCATTTTCAGGAGGCGAATCTCCGGCCTCCGCCTTACACGGAAATAGGGGAGTATTCTTGCCCCGAGGATACGGAGCCTCAGCACATAGGCACTGGCGATTCTCCCATGGAAAAGGGGGCTGGCACATATCGTGTATTAGTCGCAGCACTTAATCCACGATGCACCGATTTGGCCCAACATTGTCTCCGACCTCACTTTACCCAGGAGTCTCGATGAAACAACTCTCTCTTCTTGCTGCACTATTGACCGCGGCAGTAATCACGTCCTGCGCCTCCCACGAGCGCGCACCCGTTGATGCGAACGCCAACCTGAAAACCGAGATCGACCTGATCGAGGCCCGGCTTCAAGCCACCTCCAGTAAGCAATACAATCATCTCGCTCCCAAGAGCTTTGAGACGGCCAGAAAGTACCGAAGCAGTGCCAAGCAGAAGCTCGAGGAAGGCAAGCCCTCCGAGAAGGTGCGGGAAGACATCGCTATCTCAAAACACGCAATTCAAAAAGTGGAGTCGATCGGCGCCGCCCAGGGCCCCGCTGTGAAAGCCGTGCTCGAAGCCCGTCAGAACGCTATCAATACCCAAGCTCCGAAATTCCAGGAAAAGAAATTCAATTCCGCAGAGTCTGATCTTGAGAGCATGAGTAGCGACATGGAAAAGGAGAGCTTCAAGGTTGATTCAGAAGACATTACCGAACTTCAGAACAAGTACATCACAGCCATGATCGAGGCACGCAAGATCATCATGCTGAAAGACGCAAACGAGACGATCGAGAAGGCCGAAAAAGACGGCGCGAACTCCAAGACTCCGATGACTCTCGAAGCCGCCAAAGCTGCGGTAAAGTTCGCGGAACGCGCGATCGAGATCAGCCCCAACTCGGAAGCTGGCTACACGCCTGCCGTGATCGCTGCCGATGCCGCAGCCCTCAAGCTCAAGCAGGTTCTCGAGCTCGCAAAAACAAACGACGCTTCGGAAACCGCCGCCCTCGGCCTCTGGACTCGCAACGAACAGATCCAGGCCGCCAACGCCGCCCTTGTGAAAGCAAATGCTGAAGCCGCCGCCGAACGCTCTCGCCTGGAAGAAGCGAGCGCCTCCGAACGTGCCAGCATGGAGGCTTCCGCAGCCGCCGACAAGCTCCGCCTTGAATCGGAGCTCGCCCACAATCAAAGCGAGCTGGATTCAAAAGGTGCTGCAGTTACGGCTCTGCAAACCCAGAACAACCGCTATGCCAATGACGAAGAGCTCAAGATGAAGATCGAAGAGCTGCGTAAGACCTTCGCGCCGAATGAAGCCGAGGTCGTGAAGAGCGGAAAGAACATCGTAGTTCGTCTCAAGCAGATGCAGTTCAGCACCGGCCGCACCGAACTTAAGCCTGAGAGCTACGGCACAATGAAGAAAGTGAATGACCTGATCGCCGCGGTTCCCGCCAAGCAGATCATTGTGGAAGGCCACACGGATTCTTCCGGCGGCGCTAAAATGAACCAAGCGCTTTCCGAGAAACGCGCGGAGAGCGTAAAGAAATACCTTGAGAGCCAGAATGCGGTGGAAGATATTTCAATCAACGCGACTGGTTACGGCTCCGATCGCCCCTTGACCACGAACAAAACCAAAGCCGGGCGCGCCACCAACCGCCGCGTAGACATCGTGATCGAAACGCCAGTAGTGCTTTAGCACCCGAGACTTAAAGTTAAGAATCTAAGCCTCGGCAACAATGCCGGGGCTTTTTTTGGCACTTTCTTCGCATTGAAGAGAAGTGACGAAGTGATCCAAAGCAAAGCGAGGAAATATGACCCATCAAAATTCAATTAATCATAACCCGAACCCAAACAGCAATCCTCAGCCGCGCGTGCCGACTCCGGAAATTAACCCGGGCCAGCACCCGAACGAGGTTCAACCTACTCCCATACCGAACGCGAATCCTCCGGAAGCCCCGATGGAAGTTCCGCCGGTGCACGAGTAAAAAACTGATTCTACTGTGCACATACGCAGCGGAACTACTACTTCGGCGTGATTTTCCCGCTCATCAAGCTGCGCACGTAAGCAGAGTGGCAGCGGGCGAAGAGCGATTCGCCGTTGGCGCTACCGAATTCGTCTGCTTGGGCGTTTCCGTCCGTGGCCCCGCTCGACGCCGGATCGCGCTCCACCATCTTTTCAAACTCGTTTAAGGTGTTCTTCACAGCGGCATCAGTTTCCAGCCCGCCCATCGCATTCGGATTCTTTGCGCCACCGAGATACTTGTTGCCGCCTCCAAAGGTGGCCAGAAGTTCATTTGCTTCCTTCCTTTCACTGCTGCCGCCGATGATCGAAGTTCCACTTCTACCACCTCCGCTGCTGTCAGCAGTGCCGCTTCCATTTTCGCCCGCAAAGTTATTAGAGCCATTGGAAAGTTCCCGACCAGCAGAGCCTCGCGACGCGCCACGCCCTCCCGTAACCTCGTTGTCGGCACCATAGCTTTCGAGTCCACCCACAGCACCCCTGGTGATGTCGGAAATGGGGTTAGGAATGCCATTGCCGATTTTGCCGGGCGCTCCATCGCCTCCGGTCTGCCTGCTTGTGCCCGGATTCTTACTTTCGGGAGTCGGGCTAGTAGCGCCGCGATAGTTGTCCGCATACGGCTGCGACCGCGCCTGCGTGTTCCGACCCTGCTCGGGATTCATTATCGCCTTCATGAGCTGATTGGCCTGCTGCATCTGCTGTGCAGGATCGGGATTCGGGGGGGACGGAGAGGAGGGTTCCTGCTGTTGCGGTGGTTGCTGATTCGGAGGTTCTTTTTTTCCACCTTTATTTTTGCATTCTCCCTTGCCGCCCGAAGCCACCTGACTCTTGAGGTGGGCGCATTGGTTGTAGGCCGTATTTTTCACGCCTTCGTCGGCGGCAAGGTGGTGGGCGCCAGCGCCGTAGCCGCCGATCTCGCAGCCCACGTTTTTTCCGCAAGCTTTGATCTCGTTGCACACTTTGAGGAGGAAGTCACAGCCAGCTCTTACGTCGCCGGGGATACCACCTACGTCGGCCGTGGCGTGATGTTGGTGATTGGATCGCCCCGGGCAGGCGCATTGTCCGGGACAGCATCTTCCGCAGCCTTTAATGCTGGCGCAGGCATTTTCCTGATCTTTAACAGAACGATAGAGGGAAGTGAACTTGAGCTTCTTCCCTTTGCCCAGCTCTTTGACCATTCGGCAGAAAACCTCTTCGTAGGTGGGGAACTTATCGACCTTTTCCCGCTTCAAGGTTCCTACGTATTCGATTTCCGGGCACGCCACGGACTGCAAAAGAACGAAAGCGAGCACGAGGAAAACTCCTCGCCCGAGCGCCTTCACTGCCTGCGAAAATTCGAACAAAGCCCCCTCCAATCCCTACTGCCTTTTCGGACAAAACTCTGATTTTCCTAAAAAATTCTCTCTTTTATGCCGATGAAGAAAGGAGTGAGTACTGGGCTCGGAAAGGGGGAAAGACGCTTGATTCTATTAGGTTTAATTTTAGGGATTTCTTCCCCCGCTTCGGCCGGCACCTTCTCCTGCCCCATGTTCGCGGCACTAACAACTCCCTCGGATGGCTGCGATGACAACGTGAACCTCAGCCAGGCCGCCCTGGATTGCGTGCAGGGCTATTACAACCACGTGCAGGCCGCCCAGGCCGATGTGCTCGCCAAATTCCAGGAGCAAGTCATTAAACAAAAACAGTTGCAGAACGACTCCTACGACCGCACCGAAGAAGGCTACAAAAACGCGCGCAAACAGCTCGCGGATCTCATTGCCCAGGGAAAGGCCGCCCGCGCCTCTGTTGACGACCTCTATCTCAACTTCTATTTTCCCTCTGACTATGACGAACCCGAGCTAACAGGCATGAGCCCGCGCGATTACCTTTCTTCTCAGGCCTGCTACGCGCAGCCGGAGCGGGTAGTACAGCAATGCCAGATGATGATCGACAAGATCATGGCCGACCTCGCCGCCACTGAGCAGGCAGCCTTCGGAAAGCAGAGCCACTCCGCCAACCGTTCCGACAAGGTGCAGGCCGTTGAGAAAAACAACGCCGTGAGCAATACCTATGGCAAGGGCGCTGGGAAAGTTCCCAGCGGCAATCACCGCGTTCCTGCTTCAGACATTACGGGAACTAAGCCGCTTAAGAAGTAGTGCTGGCGCAGATGCATGCACCGACCTCACGGAGATTCATTTTCTCGCTGTTAAAAAAGATGTGTCACTCCCCACTTCGGCGAGGACGCAGATTACGAATCACGATACTTGGATCTCCTGTAAGGAGAATCTCGTAGAGCACAACATTTCCCTCCACCACCAATTTGCGTCGCAGCGGATCCCGGTGGATCGGCTGGCCCAAGCGGGGGAACTCGCCCAGTTTAGTAATACTCTGGGAAATGGTGCCCAATATTTTCAGGGCTAAGTCTTGGCTAAAATTCTTCTTGGTATGATCGAAAATTTTAGCGAGACTTTTTTCGGCTTTTCTTGAAAACCTGATTTTCATAAGTAAGCCCGTGTTTCCTGGCAAGGCGGGAGAAAACAAGCGTGGCTTCCGTAAGCTCCGACTCTACGAGCGGATCTTCAAACTCCCTCAAGTCTTCCAGATCCTGGCGCATCGCTTCGAATTCGGCCAAGGGCATCATCACGACCTCGCCTCCCTTCATCGGCACAATAAGCCTTTCCCCTTTTGCCACTCGATCCAGCGTATTGTAGAGATCGGCGCGAAGTTCGGAGGGTTTGGTGAGCTTGGGTGCGGCCATGGCTAAGAGTACCAAAAAAGGTACGCTTTATCAAGGCAACGAAACGCCTTCAGCGTCTTGGCCATTTCACCAATGCTCATAAACGTAGGCCACCTCGGGATAACTCCTGCCGCCGAACTCGAAGGTCGAAGTCAGATCACTCAGTTGGCCGCCCTGCTTCTCGTAGAACCTCCTAGACGCTGGGTTCGTGGCCAGCGTCTTCACCATGAAGCGCGTGTAACCCTTCCTACGCATCTCCTCCCGCATCGAGCGCCAGAGAGCTGCCCCCACTCCTCCACCCTGCCCATCCGGTTGCACGAAAAGAGCGTAGACCTCACCCATCCCGTCAAAGCGACAGTCCCGCGTTTTGCCCCCTTCGCAGAAACCCACGATATTCCCCTCTTCGCTCACTGCCACAAGGCAGAAGCGCGTGGGATCGCTCCAAGCTTCCCTCCGGCGCTCGGTCCACTTTGGCAACTCGATTGCATCGAGAGCGGCCTGTTCGATCAGGCCGCGGTAGCTCGTCTGCCAGCAGGCCACATGAACGCGGGCTGCAGCCTCAGCCTCTCCGGGAAGGGCGGTGCGAATCTCTATATTCATTTTGCCTACCTTACTAAATAAAAACACCACCCCTTACCAGGAGTGGCGTTTCGTGGAGCCAGAATCGTGCAATTAGAAAACGCTAAGGCGGAGCAACTTGCCATCAACGAATCGAGCGGAGCCATAGACCTCTTCAAACTTCTCGCTACCAGTTTTGCGCACTTTTGCAGTGAAGCGCACCGTCTGACTCGCTTTGCTGTTTGCGTAGGCTTCGGTAAAGATGTAGCTCACGAGCACGTAGTCTGATTCGTCGGCCAGTTTCAGAAACAGTGCATTGGAGAACTCATGGAGCGTCGTTTGCGAAATCTGAGCAATAGTTTCCTCAGTTTCTTTCTTTCGCTCTAACTCACGAAGTTCTTTGGCCTTGGCTTCGTTTTCTTTTTTGATGCGCAGGGCTTCCTGTTCTTGCGGGGAGAGGCTTTCGATGCGGCAGTTAATCTGGGATTTGTCGGCGGCGTATAACCTGACCTGCGATTCGTTTGTTTCACTTTCAATCGCCTCTACTGATTTACCGTCAGCAAACTTCAGTCTGGCCACTACGGGCGATCCCAAGCACCTATAGATTGCGTAGACCTCTAGCGACACTCGCTGGAATTCTCCGTTGTGCTCGCAAGCAAGGTTAGCTTCCTTGGCTAATACCGGCCGAAGCCCATCGAAGTTGCCTTTGAAGGATCCGTTGCCGCAGGCTATTGCGTTGGCGGAAAGCAGGGTGGTGGAAAGAAGAAGGGTGGCTAGGAGAGTTTGGCTCTTGAACATAGAGATTGTTCCTTTCAGGGGGTGGGATCAAAGCTTTGAGAGAATAGTATATGCTTGATTATTTTGATCATCCATTAGCTTGTTGCCATTCTTTGCACGAAATTGTTTGCGTTTGGTGAATAAAATTCTTTATTTGTTTCAATTAGTTAGTGGAGCACGCGCTGGTGACGCCAGCATTGGGTGAGGGAACTAGGCGCCCCTGAACACGAGCGACTTCTTAAGGCCCTTGTCGGCCGTGAGTCTCGCGAGTAAACGCTCAATCAAAAATGCTGCGACCACATTCTGGAAACAAACGCTCTGAAGTGCCGAACATCTATCGGCTGGATGGGCTACAGCAGCTAGTTTCCTGGATCCTCGATTATCTCTTTGAAATCTGCCAGTGGCTGGGCGCCGCGAAGGATCTGGTTTTTTACAACGTATGTTGGAGTTGAATCAATCCCAAGCTGCCGTGCCTCCGCTATGCTGGCATCTATTTTGGCGGAATATTTTTTTGCTTCAAAACATTCTTTGAATCGCTTTTCATCGACTCCCGCCTTTATCGCAAAGGCCACCATGGTCTCGCGTGAAAGAGTTTTTTGATTGTCGAAAGCGATATCGTAGAACTTCCAGAATTTGTCAGTGCCTTGCTCATTCACGCACATCCCCGCTTCGGCAGCGGGTCGAGCGAAAGGATGCACGGAAAGAGGGAAATGTTTCACGACAACGCGAAGCTTCTTTCCATACTCTTTCTTAAGCTCGCTAACGCGCTCTCTCGCCTTTGCGCAAAAGTCGCATTGAAAATCCATGAACTCATAAATCGTAATTGGAGCATTGGATTCCCCGATTGAGGGATCGCCGGCATCTGAACTGATGGCCCGAGAAACCGCCTTAGGTCTATTGAGGAAAAGATCTACACTATTCTTGGCCGTAGCAGCGCTCACAAGATTTCGTGCATGAACAAGCCCGCGTACCTGATCCCGAATTTTAGGCGTTATCTTTTTGCTACTGGAAATATCCCTGGAGGCTAAATACTCATCAACTTCTTTGTCGGATACCTTGGCTTTGGCGCCAATCATTTCCTTTTTTAAAAACTCATCCAGGCTCAGGCCAGCCTTTTTTGCCAAACTCTCCAACACTTTATTCCTAACGGCTTCGTCGAGAGCGGCTTTTTGCACCCGGTAATAATCTAAACGGGCCTTGAAAACATCTGGATTCATTTTCTCAATATCCGCTTCCGATATCGACTCGCCCTCAATCCTGGCGAGAACGCCAGGTGCACCATTTTCCTTCTTTACATAGGAAATTCCGGAAGGGCCGGCGGCAAACGCCGCTCCGTAGCCAGAGATAGAAACCATAAAAGCAGGCACCCAGGCAGCCGCAGACAAGAATAATAGACGCACATTTCCTCCTCAAAAACTGCTCAAGGCAATTTCAACGACAGACCTAGGATTTTAGCCGAGGTAGCATTCTTGGGGCAATGAAGAAACCAGACCAGACTGGAATTGCGGCTTAACCTGTTACAGACAAAGTGCGGTTTGGCGAAGTTTCTCGTCGATCTCTTTTTTACTGAAGCCGCTGTCTTTGAGCATCTGCTTCACACCTTCACTCCACGCCGTGCCCCACTCCTTGCCTTCTTTATAGGCCTTGGCCGCATTCACGTACGCCATCTGGTAACTCTCGAGCATTCCTGAGCCCTCGGGCACCATCGCCGCATACCCTTCCACCTTGGCCAGTGTAGCGTCCCACGTCGGCGCATCCTTCGATGCCCTCTGCGCCACACTCTCCATCGCCTGCGCCAGCTCGCTCTTCTGCTCGAGATTTAGTTTTAAGCCCTCTACACTGTCTAACCCCTTCTGCGCCTGTGCAGCCTTCTTCTCTACCGCGGCCAGCTCTCGGCCACCTTTTTTGCCAAGCACTTCTTTCTCAGCCGCCAATGCCGCCTTCTCCAGCTTCGTCGCCTCAGCCTGCGCTAGTGCCTCTCTCGCCTTCTTCGCTGCCGGTGCCTCCGCCGAGTTCTTCGCTACCCCAGTCACATGCGCCAGCGCCGCCTCTTCTTTGCTCAATCCTTTGGCCACCAAGGCCGCCTGCGTAGTATTCGCGTTTCCTTCTCCCACACGCGCCAACGTGTCGGTCTGCTGCGCTAAGCTCTCTATCGCTTCCTTGGTTCCCGAATTGGCTGCATTGAGCTTTTTCGCAAAGGCTCCCGGCTCTTTCCCCGCAAAGCTCTTCACGTCCTGAAACAGCCCAGCTCTCGCCTCGGGCGGCATATGGCTCACAGCCGCTTGTACCTTCGCCAACTGCGCCGCAACTTCCTCTTCCGCCACTCCCTTGAGCGACATCCCTTCCAGGCCATGCGCCTTGAGCTCGTCGTCGGAGCGATTCGCCAAAAATCTCCGCATCACCTTTTCCGCTTCACCGAGCGATGCTTCTTCCTTCGCAAGATCTACCTTCTTGGCATCCGCCAGCAGCTTCTCGCTTCTCTTCAGCTCTTCTGCCTGACCCTTCGCCGCCGCTTGCGCCTCGCGAACTTCTTTTGCCAATCCCTCAGCTTCCTTTGCTTTCGGATTCGAAGGATCCATCTTTTTCGCAGCAGCCGCTAGCTCATCAGCCTCTTTACCCAAATCTTCGGCACGCCGATTCAGCGCCGCAACCTTCTTCGGCACCGTATCCCCGAGATCTGGCAATACTTTCCTCGCCTCACGCGCTGCCTCTGGCGATTCTTGCATCATCTTGCGCAACTTCTGCTCCTGCGCCAAGGCCGACAGCTTCGCACCACCCGCAGGCTGCGGCGCTACCTTCGCCACTCCACCCGCGCAAAGCTCTCCACACTGCGCTAGCTCCGCATCGCTCCAACCCTTCTCGCGCAATACTTTTTTGATCTCCTGCGGGCCCTTTGCAGCTACCGCATGATCGATCGCTTCCATATCCTTGCCGAGCTTAGCCGCTCTAGCCTGAATCGCATTCTTCGCCGAACCAGGCGCCGACTTACTCACGATTTCCGCATACTTCGAAAGCAAGCCCTCCTCCGACTCCTTACGAGCCTTCACCGCATTTGCGGCATCCACTCGCCTCATGCTATCGAAACGCTTCCGCTCCACAGGGCTCGACATCACCTGCTCAAACGTGCGGCCATTAAATTGATCCGCGTAGCGCTCAAAAATATCCTGCTTGATCGCGCCAATCGCCGCTTTGCGCGTCTGCTTTCTGACTTCAGGCCCAGCCTTCACCAACTCCTGATCCAATCCACTCCTCGCAGTTTTCAACCGCGACTTCGCCGCCAAATGCTGATCGTATGCTGCGCGATAGGTAGCCAGCGCCGCCTTCTGCTCCGCTTCAGGAGCCTTCGCCTTTCTCAAAGCTTCCCAATCCGCCCAAGCCTGCGCAGAGCGCATCGCGCGATAATCCTCTTCCTGCGCAGCAAGCACAACTCCTCGCTCCGCCTCACTTCTCTTCAGCATCGATCCCACTCGCGGCGTAACAGATCGCCCGTACCTTGCGTTCGCTCTCTCCAAATCCTCTATCGTAGCCCTACCTGCAAAATAATTCGCTCGCACAGCCGCCAACTCTTCCGATCCGGAAGAACGGTACGTTAACGCCGCTGCCTTGGCTGGATTCACTCGACCAAGCTCTGCCATTCCTCCAGCGCTATATACCTCCACTCCCTTCACCACCATCAGCGGCTTAACGTCAACATCAACCGCTCCGGCGCGGCTCAATCTTCCAGCAGGAACATCAGCTGCTGTGGCATTGCCCACTCGCGAACCAACAGAGGAAGCCAGGGCCTCGGGCCCGTAGTAGCGATCGAGAAGTTCTGGATAGTCATCAAATAATTTCGCAACTTTTGCGGGCAAGCCCGGTGGCCGCTCTCCCCGGATTAGTCCCTTACGTATCGCAGAAGAGGAATCATCTCCCCCTGCCGAAATGATCTGCACCTTACCACTTAGGCCTCTTTCCGCAATAATCGCATCAAGCGAGCTGGCTTTTCCGTTCTCAACTCGGGGAGCAACAGCGAGTTTCAAGTTCGGTTCCGTTGGCAGTTGACGGTACCGAGTTAAAACATCTTCTCCCGCAATATTGAAAAATTCCTGGTCAGGATTCTTCCTGGCGATTAGCTTCATCATTTCAGGAATTTCCATTTCACCAAATTCGGATCTCAGCCTCTCGCTGGGAAACCGAATTTCTGGCATATCATCAATTGCATTCGCAGCTATTGCTTCTCTTAGCCAAAGAGGGCTCGCATTCGGTTTGTGTGGAGGCGCCTCTCGCTGTAGGAGAATGATCCTATCCAGGCCCAGCTCTCGGGCGGCGTTCTGCAATACTTTGATATGAGAATTGTGTATAGGATCGAGAGTTCCTCCAAAGAAACCAATCCTCTCTCCAGGCTCGCTTCCGTCTGTGAGCATCTTTGCCGGCACATAAATCGGTCTGCTCTCCGTCGCAGCATCCTCCGCGCGCCCAGCACGGCTCAGTCTTGCAGGAGGAACATCATCTGCTCCAGCTCGACTAAATCTTCCCGAAGGCGCTTCTTCAAAATTCTTCTTCCCGAAACTAAACTTACCTCGATTAACTACCAACCCGCTCTTGTCGAAACGCCCCAGCACACGTTCTATTCTGGCCTCGGCTTCGATATCCACCCCAATATCAGTGGCTGAACCAATCCTCACATTAATTCCGTCCGCAGCCGACTTTCCATATACTTTTACATCGTCGACTTTCTTCAAAAGAGGCATTTGAATCTTTTGTTCGAAATGAATCCTCTCCTCTTCCAATGGCCTTAACATGGCAATTTCACGCTCCACCTCAAATGGCTTGAGAAATGAGCCATCGGAACGATGAACCGTCTCGAATACGCCTTGCGCATCATCGAAGGTAACCTGGATCCGAGCATCCTTGGCATCGTCGCCAACCCTTGCTGGAAGCGCTACTTCCCATGCATCTCGCTCATATCGGGTTGCGCCGATCAACTTTCCGAACTCTGCATCCTTTGCGCCGCCAGTTTCAAGAACCGCAAAAACTGCATTGACCCGATCAGGGCCACCTTTGGGTTTCTGCAAGAGAATCGCCGCCTTCAGGGCTCTTACCCGCTCGGCAAAAGGCGTTGCTTGATTCCCAAACAATAAATCAACCTGCCGAGCAGAGAGGCTTACATCCAGTTTCTGCACGATGTTTTTTCCCTGAAGGCTTGGATTCTTTGTTCCAAGTATCTCGTGCTTGAGTCGAGTTTTTACCTCGAGCTTGTAAGCCTTTCCGTGTGGCGGATACCCTTCAATTAAGTCTCCAAATCGAGCCTTAACTTCGCCTCGCGAGAGAAGCGCAGTTGTTCCCCCCTCCTTACCGCCCGCAGTGACGATCTCAAACACTGGCTCCCCGGCTCTAGCTTCCGTTCGAGTGATCTTTAGCGCTTCACCGGAAGGAGTAAAAATCTCAATTGGCATTCGATCAGGAATCGCGTCTACGTCGATCCGGCGCAGGTAGGTTCTCAACCTCACCTGATGCTTTCCGCCGCCTTCGATTTCATTGCCTACTTCATCCGGCTCTACGATTGATTTCGTATAGTAAGTGAAAGTGGAATCCTTGACACCGGGAGGTGGTGGCGGATCCCGAACGTAGAGGGCGTGCCCTTCCTTCAACCGCCCATTCTGGCTCATTTCATATAGTTTCTGGTGAATATGCCGGCGGAAACTGTCTTCGGAAAGATTGAGACCCTTCGGAAGAATTTCTTTATAAGATTCATACTTCAGATTGTCTCTAACGAGAGCTAACAGATACTGATTGGCTTCTTTTAGCGATCCCTTAGCTTTATTCTCACTACGGAGTTCGGTGTTCAATTTTTTGAGAGCCTCAGGGCTATGCCCGAATGACCCCGCAAGGTTATCTGTTAAAGAATCAAACTCTTTATGCGTGACCGGCACTGCACCAGCTTTTGAAAACCTTGCCGAAGAGCCAACATTCGGAGTGCCCACTTTCTGTGACATTTGTGCATTTCGAATTTCTGCGACTCGGAGAGCTGCAAAATCCTCGTAGTTTTTGCGATTGAGCGGTTGCAGACGCATCGTCTTATCATCCGCCAATACTTTAAAGCCCTTTTCCGTGAACTGAAGTGGTATCACTTTGCCAGAGCTAAGAATTTCAGTTATCCTCGGCCCGCCTGGGGCATCACCTCCGGCATGCGGAAAACTTAGAAGATGCCGTTCGGTGCCATCTGGATTTTTGACAATCCAATACCCACCCAAGTGAATGTCGCCATGGCCCGAGCTTCGCTCGGCGACTCGAGCACTATCTAATAAGCTAGGCGGATGTGCGCCAGAACTTTCCCAACTTTGGTCAATCCATTGCCGAAATTCAGGAGAAGCTTCATCGCCTGGCCGGTAGTGTGAAAAAGCGTACTTGCGGCCACCGATTTCCATTTCCGCAATTTGATTCGGCTGCTGGGTGCTCAGCTTAAAATCTGGGTCGTTCAAAGCTTTTCTCAACCCGTTCTCATATCCGTCGACCCACGCCTTCGGAAAGACTGCGCCTCGCCCAGACTTAACACCTGGAACGAAAATGTCGTGGTTGCCAGTAATAAGAATTACATTTTTTTTGTCTATTCCCGCTGCTTTCGCTAGCCCTTCAACTACCCCAGCCTGATTCTTCGCCACTTGTTCTAAGTAATGATCCACAGCCCGAATTTTAATTGCTTTCCCGTCTGAACCAACTTTGTTCAAGGTGACCAAGGGGTTTTCCTGGAAAAAGCGTTCAACGTCTGCCGCCGAGCAAACCATCTTCATGGCGCGGCTGCATATCCCGTCTGCAATACCCCGGACAGCGGAAACATCAAAGGTATCACCCATGAGCACAATATTTCTATGCACTGGCCTTCCGCCGTTCTCGGCAACCTCTCTCCTGAGCTTTTCAACCATTCCCAGAATTGCATTCTTGGTCTGCGCACGTGAACTTGCGGGCACCAGTCTTCCGTCCGCGTTTCGCTTCATTTCCCCTTGCTCACCTTTTACAGTGGGCTTTTCCAAAGATAGGCGCTTCGCGTGCGGATCAGATATTACGAGCACCCGATTGCCTCGATCACGCGCCATAGATTGCAAGGCATCAGCCTCAAAAGACGCAGCGTCAAGGTCTTTTGTGCGCTCGGCAAGCTTGGACAAAGTTCCAGAACCTTCGAGCTCAGCTTGTTGTGTAGGATTAGGCGCGGAAGCCTTAGAGTGTCTTGCCGAAGAGCCTGGACCGTACGGCGGGGAAATTGCGTCTCCTTCATGACGAAATGCAGAAACACCTTTGGCGACCCTGCTTTCAAGATCGTCACCACACATAGCTCCGGCGTTGCAAAGATGGGCAATCTGGCGCGCTCTGAAGTTTAGTTCTGCTCCAGCTTCTGCTCCACCTTGCTCGATCAAGACCTTCTTGTAGGCGTCTTCAAAAATCCTGCGGCCGGCGTTCACTTGCTCTTGGCTAACTTCCAACACGCGCGTGTTGCCGAACTTTTTTCGAACCGCTTCAATTCCCGCCTTCATTGCCCGCTGCTCGATACTAAGTTTTGCGGGATCCAGATTTAGTTCTACGCGAAGTGCATCTCTCGTAAGCTTCAGATCTTCCAGAAGCTGGCTAGCGCGCGCCTCTGAAGTTGAAAAATTCTCGAGGCGACGTAACAGAAAATCCTCGTAAAGGTTCTGCCGTACTTCTCTCATGGTGAAAGGAATGCTTTCGCCATTCTCTCGCATCTTCTGATTCAGTCGCTCAAGCCGCTTCAGTTCCGTGGCGCTAATCCCTTCCACACCCTTGCCTGAGAGCCAAACGCCATTCTTTTCCGCCAACGCGCGTAGAGCCACCTTGGAGTCTGAAGATGACAGTGCATCTACTCTGAGGCCTTGGGGACGCCGAAAATCGGGCGCGTTTCTGTTCTTCCCTTCCGCGCGACGAAAATCATGGGCGAGCTCGAATTCACCCGTTTCTCGGTTTCTCGTAACTCGAGCTTGACGAGTCAAAAGGCCTTCTCTGGCATCCCGGCTTTCGGCCACGTTCTCGAATGCACGATCCAGCAATCCAGCAACTCGATTCCAGTCGGTGGCATTTTTTTCCGGCTGCCCATGTTCAGCGATAGAACGGATCAAGTTACCTTGCTGACCCGAGAGCAGGGAGAAGCCGTCGTTGTCATCAATGAGAACGGCTCTACTTAAATTCTCCTGAATCGACCGCAGATCCTTTGCGGCCACCCTGCCTGCGAATCGCGAATCTTTCGACACTTCGCTTTCGTCGATAGTTCTCGGATTCTCGGGGATGAATCCCGACTTCTGCATGTCATGGCCTTGAATGCGCTGCCGAACAAAGGCAAGGTCGTCTCGGTCCAGAACCCTCCCCTTGGAGATCTCCAAAAGGTTGGTCAGTTTTCCATCGGGTGTTTTTAGTTCTATAGCTTGCAGCAGCGCTCTATTTCTACCCGCAGAGCCCCCACTAAAAAAATAGATGTCGGCATCCACTCCGTGAGTGAGAGAACTATCCTGTAGCCGCTCAAACTGCCGAATGAAGTTTTCTGAAACGGCATACCACTCTTTAACCTCTCGCTCCTGGCCAGCCCGGTCAGTTTTTTTGAATTCGATCTCGTAGGAGCGGAATCCAGCGGGAGGAACTTCCCCTTCTTTCAGTAAATGCGCGAAGTTTCCATCGATATCTGTAACCACCGCTAACTTCTTCACTCGGGGTGCTTGCGCCGCCGGCAAATCTGAAATAGCCGGCCCTGCCCGTGAAAGCCTGCTGCCACTCGGATTAGGATCTAGGACAGAAGCCACGTGGTAATCCACCAGTGAGCCCAGTGTTCTTTCCACTTTTTCGAAAAGCGCGTGATGGGCGTCGTACGTTTCGGCGCCATTAACCACATCGGAAACAATAAAATAAGACTTTCCATTTAGCTTCGGATTTTCTTTAAAAAAATTCGCTACGTAAGCTCCTTCGACATCAACACTCTTGACGCCAGCCGTTTCCCAGGCGGAAACTGCCGACTTGGTCTCGTCCAGCAGAGTCTCCACACGTCGCTGTAATACATCTGTATGAATAACGGTGCCGCCAAGTGCGCGGCGAAGTTCGTCACTAGAGGCCATCCCTTTAACTTCGCCGAGTTTTGCGTCTTGAAAAAATTTCGGGAGAAGAATATCTCCAACCTTCAACTCATCCGATATCGCGCCAGCGGTGCCTATGTACGTGATCTTGGGCATCCCTCGTTGTTGGAAAAATCCGAGAAGTTCTTCTACTTCGTTTCCATAAACGTTGCGCGAAAGAAAGATACGCTTGTTAGAGCTTGGCTTGGTCAGAACATCAACTTCCGTTTGGCCCGTTGAGATTTTTTGGCGAACCCAACCTTCTTTTTCTTCGAGCCGCTTTGCCACTGTGTTTTTGAAGCCTACAATTAGCTCATCGTTTTCCGAGAACCTTTCGAAGCCTGCTTTTAGTTTCACCACTGGAGGGCGATCGGGATGTTCCACGCGTGCGATTGACTCAATTCCTGGCAAAGCAGCCACACGTGTCTGAATCTGCTTCACTCTGTCGGAGGTAGTAATATCCGTAAAGAACAACATGTAACGATCAGTGGTAGGATTGCGGGCGAGGTACATCCCAACTCCTAAGCCAGGAGCTTTGTTCTGTGAGAAAACTTGCGCCACTTCCGTGAATCCCCTGGCCCGATGAAAGTCGATGGCCTCTTTCGCATAGCCCTGATGCAAAAAAACGCCGCCATTTCCGTTCTGAATCCTTGGCAAAACCTCGGGAGGGATTCTGTCGTTAATATAGGTTTGAATATTCATGTGATAGTCGGCAGGGTTCGGGGGCGCGCTTTTTCCTAGTGAAACCTCCGCTTTGACATTTACAGAAACGGGGGGGGCTTGAAAATTGAGTACTTTGGCATGGGGAAACCATGCAAAGGGCTGCTCGCCAGCGATACCTAGCTTCATTTTTTTCAACTTTTCCTCGAGGCCGGGTGCAGACTTTCCGACCTCCTCTAAACCACGAACACTGGTCTCAACGGCATGCTCTCCGAACGCGGCCCTACTCATCACGGGGTCGGAGGCGCCCAATGCCATGGCGGCTGGGTCTGCATCGGGATGAACTGTTTTTACCTGCTCCAAATAGGAGGAATGACCGGATTCACGAAGGTCAGAAAGCAGTTCCTTCGCTCGCGGATCCACAGAGGGATAGAGCCCAAGTTCCTTAATCTTCGCCGACACTTCCGGCGATAGACGGCTTGCGTCTACTCCGCCGTTTTTACCTACAACCGTTCGAGCTTCTACGGATCTCGATGGGGGCCCCGAAGAAACCAGCTTTCCGGAGGGTACAATTGCGTCCGCTGCATCCGGGCTTACCTTCAAAGGAACTGCTTTCCAGGCAGCCGAGGAACCATTTTTCGGTTTCGGACTAAGGTCGAAGGAGTCAATATTCTCTACTGCTCCTTCAGCTTTCAACTTTTTTAGAGATTCACCGAGTGCGGAGTCGGAGCCCACTTCATATCGGCCTTTGAATTCTTTCGATAGAGCAGCATCGAGAAGGAGTCGACGCTCCTCCTTAGAAGCAAGCCCGTAAATCTGAGAATCGCCATCGAACTGGACAAGAATTTTCTTTGAAGGATGTTCCCTTAAGCGATCTTTCAACCAAGCAACTTGCTCAACAGTTGGTGGGTCAAAAGAACCTCGAACAAGAATAAAATCAGGTTTTTTTCCCGCGCTTAAGCGTTTGGCCTCAGCGACAGAGCTTGCCACCAGCGGAGTCGCTGAAACGCCTTCATCCGCCGCGCCCGCTCTTGAAAGCCTGCCAAGGACTTCTAGTTCTCGCTCTAGCTCGGGCGATATATTCGCAATTCTGCTGCCAACCACTCGATTGGATTGCGGCGACCTGAGTGATGCTACCTCAAGCTCTGCATTCTTTAGATCATCCGCGGAGCCAACTGCAAATTGGGTCTCGGCGGAGCCAGGTTTTCGTTCTGCCCGGCGCTTCGCGATAGCAGCAAGATCAGCTGCGCTGCATACGCCAGCACCCTTAGTCGACGCGCCTAAAGCTAGCCCTGGGCTAACTAGAAGCAGGCCTGCTAAGAGAAGAAACTCCAGCTTTTGCAAAGGTCTTAGAGACAAGACTACCCCTTTTCTCTCTAAGACCTTTCGGACTTTTTTAGCTAGAGTTTAGGCGGTTAACCTTTCTAAGTGCTTATTTTTAAGCGAGTTTTTGATTCAATTTGCGAGGCTGCGGCCTGAGCTTCTCCAAGAGTTTTTCTTGGAGAGGCTCTCCACGGGTGCTCTATAAGCAAAGTGCGGTTTGGCTAATGAGTTTGGAGGTGAGCTCCTTTTCCGCATAGCCGCTGTCTTTGAGCATCTGCTTCACACCTTCAGTCCACGCTGTGCCCCACTCCTTGCCTTCTTTATAGGCCTTGGCCGCATTCACGTATGCCATCTGGTAACTCTCGAGCATTCCTGAGCCCTCGGGCACCATCTCCTCATACCCTTTCACCTTGGCCAGTGTATCTTCCCACTTCGGTGCATCCTTCGATGCCTTCTGCGCCACAATCTCCATCGCCTGCGCCAGCTCGCTCTTCTGCTCAGCCTTCAAGAGCGTTACGCCTTCTAATTCCTTTTGCGCCGTTGCCGCCTTCTTATCTACCGCGGCCAGCTCTCGGCCACCTTTTTTGCCAAGCACTTCTTTCTCAGCCGCCGCAGCCGCATTCTCCAGCTTCGTTGCCTCAGCCTTTGCGAACGCCTCTCCCGCTTTCCTCGCTGCCGGCGCTTCCGCCGAGTTCTTCGCTACCCCGGTCACATGCGCCAGCGCCGCCTCTTCTTTGCTCAATCCTTTGGCCACCAAGGCCGCCTGCGTAGTATTCGCGTTTCCTTCTCCCACACGCGCCAACGTGTCGGTCTGCTGCGCTAAGCTCTCAATCGCTTCTTTTGTTCCCGACTGGGCTGCCTGGAGCTTAGTCCCAAAGGCTCCCGGCTCTTTCCCCGCAAAGCTCTTCACGTCCTGAAACAGCCCAGCTCTCGCCTCGGGCGACATATGGCTCACAGCCGCTTGTACCTTCGCCAACTGCGCCGCGCCTTCCTCTTCCGCCACTCCCTTGAGCGACATCCCTTCCAAGCCATGCGCCTTGAGCTCGTCATTGGAGCGCTCCGCTAAAAATCTCCGCATCACCTTTTCGGCTTCACCCAGCGATGCTTCTTCCTTCGCAAGATCTACCCTCTTGGCATCCGCCAGCAACTTCTCGCTTCTCTTCAGCTCATCAGCCTGCGCCTTCGCCGCCGCTTGCGCCTCGCGCACTTCCTGCTCCAGCAACTTCGCCTCCGGATTCGCCTTCGCGGCCTTCGCTAGCTCATCAGCCTCTTTACCCAAGTCTTCAGCACGCCGATTCAGCGCCGACACCTTCTCCGGCACAGTATCCCCGAGTTCAGGCAATACTTTCCTCGCCTCACGCGCAGCCTCCGGCGAATCTCCCATCAACTTGCGCAACTTCTGCTCCTGCGCCAAGGCCGACAGCTTCGCACCTCCCGCAGGCTGCACTCCCTTCGCCACTCCTCCCGCGCAAAGCTCACCACACTGGGCTAGCTCCGCGTCGCTCCAACCCTTCTCGCGCAATACTTTTTTAATCTCCTGCGGGCCCTTTGCAGCCACCGCGTGATCAATCGCTTCCATATCCTTGCCTAACTTAGCCGCTCTAGCCTGAATCGCATTTTTCGCCGAACCAGGCGCCGACTTACTCACGATTTCCGCATACTTCGCAAGCAAGCCCTCCTCCGACTCCTTGCGAGCCTTCACCGCATTTGCGGCATCCACTCGCCTCATGCTATCGAAACGCTTCCGCTCCACAGGGCTCGACATCACCTGCTCAAACGTGCGGCCATCAAATCGATCCGCGTAGCGCTCAAAAATATCCTGCTTGATCGCGCCAATCGCCGCTTTGCGCGTCTGCTTTCTGACTTCAGGCCCAGCCTTCACCAACTCCTGATCCAATCCACTCCGCGCAGTCTTCAATCGAGACTTCGCTGCCAAATGCTGATCGTATGCGGCGCGATAGGTAGCCAGCGCCGCCTTCTGCTCCGCTTCAGGAGCCTTCGCCTTTCTCAACGCTTCCCAATCCGCCCAGGCCTGCGCAGAGCGCATCGCGCGATAATCCTCTTCCTGCGCCGCAAGCACCATACCTCGCTCCGCCTCTGTTCTACCAACCATCGATCTTACTCGAGGCGTAACAGATCGCCCATGCCTTGCGTTCGCTCTCTCCAAATCCTCTATCGTAGCCCTACCCGCAAAAAAATTCGCTCGCACAGCTGCCAGCTCATCCGCTCCAGTAGCTCGGTACGTTAACGCCGCTGCCTTGGCTGGATTCACTCGACCAAGCTCCGCCATCCCTCCAGCGCTATATACCTCCACTCCCTTCACCACCATCAGCGGCTTAACGTCAGCACCAACCGCTCCGGCACGGCTCAATCTTCCCGAAGGCACGCCAGGCTCACCCAACTCCTTTGCAGCCGCAACCAATTGCGCATCCACCTTCTCCGTAGACAGCCCCGCTTTGGCGGCCAACTCACGTTCTACTTTCAGAGCTGCAGTCTGATCCTGCAGTCTCTTCACTATCTCGGGCGACGGCGGCGGTAACCCCTGATTGCTACCTGCTGCATGGGTCCTTTTCGCATCCACAAGATCTTCGAGTGCCCAATCCATGCGTTTTTGGGCACTGGCCAGGCGCTCAGCTGGGCTGACTGGCCCCTTTTCTCCCAGTGCTTTTGCCGCCGCAGCTAATTGCGCATCTGCCTTCTCCGTAGACAGCCCCGCTTTGGCGGCCAACTCGCGCTCCGCTTTAAGAGATGCTGTACTGTCTTGTAGTCTCTTTAGGCTACCGGAAGGCACTGGGCCCAAACCACCCGCTAAGTATCCAAACTGATTCTCGATCGCCGCAGCCTCGCGGAAGTCTTCGAGTGCCCAAGCCAAACTTTCTTGAGAACTGGCCAATCGTTGAGCTGGGCTTGCTGGTTTTGCCACTCGGGTAAACTCAGGCACGGGCTTTCCTGCCAAAGCATCTTTTCCTTGCGCAAGAAGCCTTTCTGCCTTTGCTGCTTCGGCTGGTCCAGCCGTGCTCTTCGCTTCCTCCAAAAACTTCATAGAATCTTTAAGGCGCTCTTTAGCGCGGCCTGCCAGAGTGCCTTGGTAGTAGCCAGCCTCATCTATGGTTGTTCCTCGCGCTTCCAATTTTTTGTCCATCAATTCCCGAATCGCTCGCTCCACCTCGGTTTGCTCAAACGCAATCCGCTCGGCTGGCGACATTCTGGCCACTGGCTTACCAAGCAATGGAGAGCCCGCGGGGAGATCACTCGCGTTCCCTAAACGCGACTCCAATTCCAAGTAGGCCTGGTTGTGGCGGTAGTTCAATGAAGGCAGGTTGCCCAGGTCTTCCTTGCCACCCTTCCTCATTGCAGAAAAATAGTCCATAAGGGTGCGGTTTGTGCCCCACAAATTGCGGCCGATCTTTTCAGCTAGAAGTGTGCCTTCTGATTGCATTTCTTTAAAAAGCTGATTGCCGGCCTTCACCAATACAGGAACACTTTCTGGATCTCGCCTCATCGCTCTATCGAGAGCAGCTACAAATTCATTGGCCGCAGCGGTTCGGGCTTCCAACTTTGCCGCAAGTTCTGTCTGAATTGCAGGCTTTCCGAGATCACGCAAATTAAGCCCTGCGATCTGTCTTGATAAATCGGTGCTGTAATCAACCTCAGCCCGCCCAGCCCTCGAAAGACGCGCAGCAGGGGTCTGAGCCGGATCGACCATCGATAAGTATTGGTTAGCCGTAAACTTCATCACACCGGCCTGCCCTTCGATTGATCGGGCTGAGGCCGGCCATCCGCCTGTTGGGCGATATTTTACGCCGTTTGGCCCTTTTTCATCTACCATCTGATCAGCCAGTTTAACCAGCGCCTCAGCCCGTTCGCGCACTTGCTCACTCACCCGCTTCAATTCGCCTGGGCCGGATTGCTGCGCGCGTCTCAACGCCAAAAGATGCTCATCCGTTTCTTTGTTTATGGATCGCTCGATTGCTTGAATATACTGGGCGGCAGCATCTTCAGCAGCTCCAGCACCCTTTTTAGGATTGCTCTCAACCATCCTAATAGATTCCAAGAGCTCCTCTACAGATACATCCGCCGCACTTTTAGTGACGAAACTCCTCGGATTCGTTCGATCTTCTAGCGCTTCAGCGATCTGCTTCAAGCTTCTTGGCTTCCCTGTAAAACCGCGAGCGATCTGGTAAGGCTCTGCATCAACAGCTCCTGCTCGTGATAAGCGGCCTGCGATAGCGCTGGCATCCGCAGCCTCCGCAACTGTATCTGGGCGAGCAGCCTTTGCGCCTAAATAGGCTTTATCGAACTGGTCTTCCTCAGCAACGGAATACTTCGCCGCCATAGCCTTCCACTTGGCAGGGTCACTTTTTGCACCATCATCAATTTGTCGCACATAGAAAGCCACTTCACGCGAGTAGTCTCCCATACGCTTGATCTGAGCATCGGCATTCTGCCCATACAAAGTGCGAAAGCGTTCAAAGTCTGGCTTGTATGCTCGGCCACGGGCCCACTTATCCCAGTTGTGCATATTCTCTGAAAGAACCTGAACTTCGAATTTCAGGCCGGTCTTAGGATCCGTGCCGATTAAATGCATGGCGCGGTATCCGTCTGACATATCTTTCGGGAACTCAACCACATCAAACCCTTTGGCCCTCAGATCGCCGATCACCTGCCGCTCGAGGCGGGCGGCCTCAGCAGGTTTGCCCACGGAGAAGCGAAGCCCCACAGTATCGGCCAGTTCCATAGGATTGATCTCTAGCCTTCCGTTTTCTACGAACTTGAAAAACTTGCCACGTAAAGAATCGAAAGCCTTAATGCGACCATACACTTTCGTATCTGCCGTTTGAGCCGCGCTCTTATAAATCCGGCCGATTGGATCCTTAAGGCGGGTTGCAACATCTTTCGCCTTCTCAATCATTGCGCGGCCGTTCATCAAATTTCTGGCAATCGCCTCATCGTCTGACTTGTTCGCGAGCGCTACAGCCAAATCTTCTGCAGCTTTTCGGCCTTGCTCTCCGGTTCCGGTGATCTTTCGCTCGTATTTCAGCCCACCTTTTCCATCCGAAACAATATCAACAAACTTCCATTCCAGGGTGGCAGGGTCCTGAAACACGTGGTTCTCGATAGTCGTGCGGCGAATATCGTCGACCGAACGCGTAACGGATCCTCCAGGCGCAACTTCATCCGCCTTACCAGCTCGGGAAAGACGTGCGTCGCCGGGCCGCGGCGATGGCACATCAGCCAGCTCAGTTTCTTTTAGGCAGAATCCGTCTTGAATACAGCGGCTCACATAAGATTGCTTTATGGCATTCAGCTCTTTGTCACTAATTTGTATTGGCCCCAGTTTATTTTTTGCCCTCTCCTCGTTTACCTTAGCGAATGCCTTATCTTTTGCCGAATCTAAACCCTTTCCGAGATGCTGCTCTTTGGCAGAAATCCCATCGCTTATTCGATAAGCTTCGTTTGTAGTAGCGCCGAGCTCTCTCACGAAGGCGGTGGTGAATTCATTGATCCGCTTCAAATCGGCTTCGTTAGTAACTCCCAGCCCTTCCTGAACTTTTCGATATACGTTCCACGCCAACGCGCCATCTCGATCCCATTGCGCATTGCTTTGATTACTGGGTGTCGGGCGTTGACCTATTTTCGCATTTCTCTGACTAACTTTCTCCTCTCTCTGAGTACTGGATGCAAGGCCCTGAGCTGATTTGGTTTGCGTTGAGGCTCTCAATCTATCCGACCTGCGCGCCGTTTGAGCGGCTATAACCTCATCTGCTTGGCTAGCGGGCTTAATTCTATCTGCCGCATCTGTTGCAAGTACTGCCACCTGCTTTCCGTTAACATTCTTGATATCATAAAAGTAGGCTCCGCCACTTTTCGTCAAAACTAGAAATCCAGCCCCTCCTTTTCCATCCATCGTAACGGAAGGAGTCGAAACAACTAACGTGCCATCGTCAGCCCTCACCATTATGCGACCGTGGGCATCTGATCCTACTACAATTCTAGGTGCGCTAATCTCGCCTCTGGGTACCTCATCTACCGTGGATAACGGTCTAAATCCTTCACGCACCACCATCTGATTGTGTAACGCAAGCATAGCCGGACTATCTTTAGTCTGAGTATGGGATATGAGAACCTCGATACGACGCTCTCCCATGACGCGCTTTACAGTCCCCTTATATCCGTCTTTCATATATATCTGGACCCCCATAGGGTTTCCAAATTTGTCAAACATACCCTCGTCTATGAACTTTGTTAAAAGCTCTAGCTCGCCTTCGAAAAACTGAATCTCACCATTAACTGTTTTTCCGTTCAAATCATGATTACCAAACTGGAACGAAAGCTTTTCGCTTTGCTTGCTGAAAATCGTCTGCTGTAAATCTTTTTTGGCGATTCCAGCCTCTTTCAGGGCGACATCCAAAGATTCAGTATTCTTCAAAGCACCGCTAATCCGCGCTTCACTCCAACCCTTTTCCATGAGCATTTTTCTAATTATCGACTCACTGTCGATCCCCATGGCTTTGAGATCCGTTTCTAAGGAAGCTCTGTGCACTTTCGCGAGCTGTCGCAGGCCATGCTCCTTTTTTGCCTGACCAATCCCGGGAGAATCCAAATGTGATTTTAGTTGCGATGCAATCTGTTCGGAAGACAAGCCGCGGCCTTTTTGAGAGGCAAGAAAGCGCGCTGTTTCAGCTTCGACAAATTTCTTCTCCGCTTCACTTCTGATTCCAGCTGCTAAAGTGAAATTAACTGTGTCCCCGTTTTTAAAAACATCAGCGTCTGGATTTTCTCTGATAAAGTTTGAAACCGCTTTGCCATTCTGAGCATTTGCGCTCCTAAGGGCAGCATTCCCCTCGTGGAAATCGGAAGGCACAATGATCATGCCGTTCATCTCCATATCCAATTTTGCGTACGCCTCATAAGCCTCGGGAGTAAGAGCCCTAAGCTCGGCGTCCAGTTCGAAAGTGAGTTTGCGTTCAGCTATGGCAAGATCCGATCTTGCTCTCTTCATCCAATTCACGAATTCGCCGGCGTCAGCAACCCCGTCGATAGCTTCGGCAAAGCTCCTAGCTCGACTTCTCTCTAACTTAAGCATAGCTTCTAAAGCCGGGCGTTCGTCTGCCTTCGCTTTAGCTAGCATTTCGGTTAACGAATTTATCCGAACATCGCTGGAAGCCTTCATTTGGGCACTAATGCCATTCAAAACATTTTTCGGATCGGACATTCTCGGACCCGATTTTCCCGCCTCGAGAATCAGCCTATCCAGCTCCGCCATCGCCCCGGGTAGGTTTTGGTCCAATGCCGCGCGCATTCTACCCGTGCTCGTCAAATCCCTGGCTATACTGTCTACCAAAGTGCCATTTGAAACGTAAATTGGCTTACTCGGATTTTCAGCATTGTAGCGACGGATATAGTCCCGCGTAGAAACAGGAAGAAGATCAGAGTCGCCCCCTTTCGCGAGAGCGGTTCTTGCTTTGGTAGAAGAAGCGTCAATATTCGCCTGAACAAATCCCAGATCTTTTTCGCTGAATCCTTTGGCGGCCAGCTGGGCCTTCATGTCGGCGCTGTTCACTCCAGGGCGGGTTACGATTCCATACTCAATATTAGGAGCCTTCATCTTCGCAAAATACGGCTCAAGCACTACATCGGCTCCGGAGATGCTGGTAATTTTTTGGGCAGGGTTCTTTCCGGCCAATTTTTCTACAAGGGCAGGGTAGGAAAGCCCGTGGAACTCCGTGCCTGGCGAACCCATATCGATCAGGCGCACGGTAACACCATTGAGCTGCGCCTCTCCTTTTGCAATCGCCTCAGTTAAAAATGCTTCGCGCACGGCATGGGGCAATGCACCTGGCTTGTGAGCAGGAGAATTATTCACAGCGACCCAGATTTCTTTTAGCCCGAGGTCCCTAGCACTTTTGCCTATCACTTCTAGATGGCCAGAAGTGAGCGGATCGAAGGTGCCAGCGTAGACACCGACTTTCGATCCTGGGGTGCCGTTAAACACACCATTGGTATGGAATGGCTTGCCCTCAACAGCATTGCCAGCTCTGGAAAGCCTTGCGCCATCAGCAGGGGGAGTCTCGCCAGCGAGAGCGCGTACGGGCACAGGCGTAGCTACGGGGTTAACCATGCTATCAAGCCGGCCTAACTCTCCCGCCACCTTGGGGCCAATTGCCGTATTTGCGGTACTCACCTTGGCTGGTTGGCCTCTTGCGAAATCGGAAACTTCACGTTCGGCGCTATTCAGAGATGAAGGTGTAGCGGGAACATCTTTGGCTCCCGCAGCTTCTAGCACCTTGAGAAGTTCCTTCTCTTTCCGCTTGGCCAGAATCGTTGCCCCGAGTTCTTGGCAGCTCAGCGCATTTGCATTTGCAGTCGGAGCCAACCCGGTGCCAGAAAGGCAGGAGATCGCAAGGAATAGAGCAACGAATGAAAAGTTTGTTACGGCTTTCATCTTTCTTCACCACTTTCAAAAAGCAGAACCAAAGAACCTTTCACTTATCGGGCGAAAAGACGTTCCGCTTTAGATCGATGGTAAACCCTGATCTTCAATGAAATCATGGCCATTCTGGGGCTCGGATGGAGCCTTTCAGACCCTGGCCTTAGATGCTGAGGCAGCCGAGCGTTCTATCCAGAATACCGTTCTTCACATCCAGCTCAGCTTTCGTATAGCCGCTTTCTTCCAGCATGCGCCTTACCCCCGCTTCCCAGGCTTTTTCTCTAGTGATCGGCTTTTCAATCAGCGCGCTTTCGCTCTTGATCTTCGCGGCCGCCACATAGGCAAGGCGGAAAGTTTCAAAATCATCTGGGCTTTCCGCGATAGCTGCTATCTTCTCAATCAAATCCCCCACTGCCTTCGGAGTGCTTTCAAGAACTGAAATGCTTGAGGCCAGTTCGGTTTTCAGAGCGGCGCTCAACCCAGGAACTGGCTCCAAACCGTTAAGCGCGATTTTTTCCTTTCCGAGCTCTGAAGAAGCGAGAACTCGTTCATGTCGCTTTCCCAAAGCTTTCGCTTGAGCGCGAATCGCCTCGGTCTCTACGACCGCAGCTGTAGAGATCTGTTTTTCACTTTTTTGGCCTTTCACAATTCCGAGCGCTTCCGCAAGCGCAACGCTTTCATCGCTCTTCAGAGCTGTTTTCGCCGTTCCTCGCGCAAGCTCATCGCTACCCGTGAGCTCGAATGCTTTCTTGCTGCTTTCGGAGGCGCGCCCGAGAGCCGCGGCGCTCAAATCGGCAGTTCCCATAGATTTGCCCAGCTCAGGGTCAGACTTTTTCAGGAATTCCTGCACCAGCTTCGCCAGCTGCTGTTGCTGGTCGGAATTTTTGAGCCCGCTGGCCACGCCTTGAAGTGCCTCCATACCTTTTGCTTCTGCGGCCCGCATTCTGGAGGCCGCTTGCTCAGCTGTCTCATCCCCAACCCTTGCCTCAGAGGCGGAGATGCGCGCGCTCGCGAACTTAGGATCGATCTCATCCAGTGCTTTTGCGCTATCGCTACGCAGAAACTTAACGATCGCATCGTGGGCGCGGTTCTGCAACGCTTGCTCACCAATGGAAATCGGAGCTACTGCACTCCATGCTTTCTCGTTTGCAGCCAGCTCCCGCTGCCTTCCAGCCAAAGCAGTCTGGGCTTCCTTAACCTCTGCAAGATGGCGTCGCGCAACTTGATCGGCAGGCGCTGCTGAAACTTTGGCTTCCAGCCTTGCTTGATCCAGCTTCAGCTGTTCAGCCTGAGAAACTAGACGCTGCTTGGCCTCCGGATAAGTTCTTGGTGGATTGCCGACTTTGCCTGCAATCGATCTGGCATCTTTCGAGATCGCCGAACCGGCCTTTTGAACCTCGGATTCGAAGAGTACTTGTTTGGCCGCAATCGAAGCTTCAGCGATCGGGGCCTCAGCTACAGGAGCTCCCAGCTTAGGATTGCAGATACCTTGCTTCCAGCATTCTTGCAATTGCGCCTCAGACCAGCCTCTTTTGCGAAGCTCCTGAGCTAGGGTCGAAGCACGATTCGCATCCCCTCCGCTGCGAGAGGCAGCGGCCTGGGCTTCCAGAAGATCGCCCCCCAATTTCTTGGCATGGTCGACTCCCTTTACTTCAGGAAGCCACTTCGTTAGAGCGGCCTCGAGCATGCCCCGGGCATCGTTTGCCGCGAGTCGTTTCTGCTCGAAGTCGCGGCGCTTCAAGGCCTGAAATTGATCACGCATCACGGGATCTCTCATTACCTGCTCAAAGTTTCTGCCCTCAAAATGGCTGAACTGATACCTCTCAAAAGTATCTTTCGACAAGTTTTTCACAAAACTTCGCACAACTCCCGATTGCTTGCCTGCGGACGAGCCGATCTCATTCCTTCGAGCCGCTTGCTCCCCGAGCATTTGGGCTACGATTGCAGCATGGCGTTTCTCTAGTGCGGCCGCGCTTGCCTCCGCCGCTCTCCCAGGATTGAGCTTTGCCTCTTCGCGAGCTTTCACTACCTGGCGCGCCAAGGAATCTTCCGCGGCTGAGAGTAGGGAAAATCGCTCTTGAGTTGTGGCAGCTTTTGCCAGGCGATTCGGCAGTAACTTTTGCTCTTCGGAAGCATTGGCCTCTGCGAACGCAACCGCCCTGCTGATGGCCGAAGACGTTTTAAGCGTTACGCTATTATAAATCGGTTTACCCCTGAAAATAGTGGGCCGGGCCGCTGCATAATCGGCGGCCGTTGTTTTTCCGAGTTTGTTGGAAGCGATGCGATCGCGGAGCCGGCCCATTTCTTTTGCGAGATAACTTCTAGACTTCTCGGTGCTGGCATTGAACTCAGTGCGCATGTATCCCAGAACTTCGTTCATGCGCACCCTCGCCTGCTCAGCGGTTAGGCCTTGAGGCAGCGAAACATCAAAGGCAACACCCGCTTTTGGGCCCAAGGAAATACTAGCTTTACCCGTTTCGGGATCATATTTTAGGATGCCACCATCCTTAAGAGCTTTCTCTGCTGCATTTACGTGGCCGGCAACATCCTCCGCCATTTTGGCGGCGCGATCCAACGAAGCCTTTCCCAAGCCTATTCCAATAGCGCCTCGGAGCATCGCCTCGTGGCTGGTACTTTGGCTGGTATAGGCCCGCGCCTGGCCAAACTCGGAACGCCCTCCTGCCAAATGGGCGAGAACTTCGTCGATGGGAAAAGTGTCTACCCGTTCACTTTTCATCCCGATCGCCGCGAGCGCACTCTCAATGCCATCGCGCCTTGCGATTGCAAGCTGCTTTAAAGCAGCTTTCTTCTTCGCCGCTATGAAAGCAGGCGACTTGGCCTTCGCTTGAGCTTGAGCGCAGTTTACTGTAGACCCACACTCCTTTGCGACCATCTCTTCCATGAACTTTTTCTCTGCAGAATCCAAAATCCTATTACTGTCTACATCGTTGTATTCCGCTATACGGGTGAGCACTCCTTTTCTACTTTCTCTGCGGATATTGATAGATCGAGCGGAAGCCTCGAGCAATTTTTTCTGCAAATCGGCTCGTTCGGCATCGGTTCCTGCCGAAGCCAACTTCCGCTGCCACGGGCTCAGATTCTGCTCCATCCAAAACGAGATGGCATGCACCACTTCGTGATCGATCACTGCTCTATTCGCTAGTTGCCCGGTGGTAGCAATTCCATCGTGCAACTGAACAAAGATCACCGGTACTCTTTTGCCGCTTTCATCCGTCATAAAGGAACTGTGAGCGCTGCCCCCTACATCTTTCGAAAGATTGTCAAATACGCTCTCAACCCTATGAACTTTCAACTCTTCAGCGGTGCCTACAAGAACCCTGGGCGCATCAGGATGCTTACTTAGCATCGCTTCAAGCTGCTGCCGAACCCTGCTAATCTTTTGATGCACGGAGCGGGTTCCTGTTTTGGTGGCTGCATCGTAGCCGGCATGATCAAGAGGATTCGCGGCCTCCATATTCAAAACCAAACGGGTAACTTCGGGTTGCTCTACCCTGGAGCCCGCTCGAAGGAGCTTCGCATAATTTTCCTTCAAGCCTCCGTGTTCAACCGCATACGCCCAATAGCCTAATTCTTTGCGAGGGTCACTTATCGTGCGTGAAAAGAACTCAAAATCACGTTCGATCTGCGTTCGCATTGCCTTAACCGCTTCGCTACTGAAGCCCACTTGAACAAGCGCGCGTTCAAGATCTTCTGGCGTGGCAAGCTCGCCGTTTGGCATTTTCTTAGCTTCCATCAAACGGGCCATTTGCGAAGCTACATCTTCCGCCAGATTCTTTCGGCCGCCACTCGCTATGAGCCCAAGCCTCGCCTCCGTAGCCATCGAGGTAAAGGATTTAGACACGCCCTTAGGATATCCTCTACTCCACTGGTAAAGACGCACGAACGGGCTTTGGATATAACGGGAGCCCACACCTGCGGCGAGTCCCAAGGGATTAGTGAAGATAAGCTTCAAGTTCTCCGTGCCCATTCTTCCTATCACGGGTGCATGCTCGAGAAGCACGGCCTCTTCCGCTAGCGAGCGCGCCACAATGGGAACGCCTTCTTTCACCTGATCCACCAATCGCCCTTCAAGGAGAGCTTTCTTCACACGCTCCGTCAATTCTCTAGGAAGTTTGGTAGAACCAAGGAGATTCTCCAGGCGGCTGGTATTGCCTGAACTCAGGGCTTCTTCCATGGAGAGCCGGAGATTGCGCTCCAAAGAAACGATTTTGGGCCTAGCGATCCAGCTATTTACCTGCGCCTCACGCGCCAGGCTGCGAGTCAGAGCGGGAATTTCATCAGGTAAGATCTCTCCCTTCTGAACACCTTCAGCGAAGTTCTCCATCAGCCTCTCCGACATAGCAAATCTCTCCACGAGGCGGCTCTGGAAAAACTTCGAAGTTTTCGCGAGCTTGCGTTCCAGCGCAACATCGCTCATTCCCATAATCTTGGCAGTTCGACTAAAAAGATCTGGATCAGTTTTTTTCAGCGCCTTGATCCGCTCCAGCTCTGCGATAGCGGCTGTAGCACGGCTGAAGAAATGCTCCTTGCTGGTCCATTTGGCCATTTCGCCCATGAAGGAGTTTTTCCCAGCCACTACTGGCGCTTCATTCGCGAGCGTATCGGCTTGGCGAATCGCTTGAGCGCCAGCCTCTGCTGAGACAGGCAAATCAGCAGTGGCGCGAGCAACCTGAGAACCCGTTTGAGCCGCATCGTCGATGGCCCCTGCGCCGTCGATAGTCTTAGTAACCGCTTTCGCGCCTTCCTCTGCTGCCGTATCAGCGTTTTTGGCCACCGCCTGAGCCACCGCCTCTGGCACCTCATCCACTGCGTGGGAAGCGGCCTTTGCCGCAGCTTCGGCGTTCGAAGCCGCTGGGCGCCGCCCTATCCCAGCTAAATCTTCAATCCTGCGAACTACTTCAGCAGCACCATGGGAAGTTCTGGCGGCCAAATTCGCTTCGGCCTTTGTGAGAGGAGCCGGGGCCGCTACTTCAGCTGCTTTTACGGGAACGCTCGGAGCAGCGAGAGCAGGAGTTGGCTCCGCCGATCGAGCTACTACATCTGCAGAGTGAGCCAGCGGCCTCGATCCCGAGCTTGTTTCCTGAGTTAGAGCGGCCATCTTCGACGGCGCTTGTTCAGCTTGGCGGCCAAAGATAGCTCCCACCTTGTTCGCGATTATCGTGCGCAAACTTGGCCTTGTTGCGGAGGCCGCCGTTCTGGAAGCATCGGCAGCCATACCGGGATCGGCGGTTCGCGCAACCTTAGCAGAATTCTCACCCACTGCTTCCGCAGCTTCGCGACTGATCGTGATTCCCCGCGAGGCTGCCTGCCCGAGTTCATCCGCATTTCTACTCGCCGCTGCAATCGGCTGCGGCCCCCCCGCTACGCGAGCGGGAACGATGGGTGCACTAGCAGGAGCTAGCTGAGGTGCCGGAGGAACGGGATCTCGTTCCGCTAGCACGGGATTCCGTCTAGGGGCGGCAGGCGGATCGAAGTCACCAGGCTCCGGTCTTTCTGGCGAGCGGCTCAAAGGCCCTTTAGGCCCAGGAGGCTGCTCCTGTGCAGCAGGCCGAGGTGCACTATGAGGCACGGGCTCTGGCGGCGCATTATCCAAAGCGCGCACAGCTACGCGAGCTACGTCATCAACAAGGGAAGCAGGCGTTTGCGCATTTTCCGCGACGCGCACAACCGCGCCGGCTACGTCATCAACTAAGGGAGCCGCCTCTGGCGGATCGAAGTCACCAGGCCCCGGTCTTTCTGGCGAGCGGCTCCTAGGTTCTTTGGGGCCATAAGGTTGATTTGGTGCCTCGGGCGGAGGTGCGCCATGAGGCACAGGCTCTGGTGCATTTTTCGCTACATTCCCAGCTAATCGGGCTACATCGTCAATTATAGGAGCAGGCTCTGGCGCATTTTCCGCGACGCGCACAACCGCGCCGGCTACGTTATCAACTAAGGGAGCCGCCTCTGGCGCATGTTCCAAAGCTTTCCCTGCAGCCACCACAGCGTTATCGGTAAAGCGAAGGGCGTTCACATTGCCGATGTGTTTATAAACCACTCCACCGAATGAAGTGAAAGGAGTTAAGTGTAATGCGCCACCCATCACAGTAAGGCCGCTGTTTAGATCCGCGGATTTTCTTGCCTCAGCCGCGTCATCAAAAAGTTCGTGCGAAAAGCTATAGGTCTTTGCCGCGACGGCTAGGTCGGTAGCTTTCGAAGCCTCACGGCCTGCTACTACATCCTGTAGAATGAATCCGCTAGGAATAGAGATCGCCATATCTCCAACGAATTCTTCGCGCTCCTGCCTCTGCCAGCGGTTGTTCCCGTGCCAAACGGAGCCAAAAGAATAACCAGGGTCGATCTTGGTCATCTCAAGAAGTTTCGCCGAGCTGCCTGGCATATGGGCGGAAACTTCTCCAGCGTAAGTTGAATGCCTTCGAATGGTATTAGAGGCTTCCTCGTAGTATCTCTCTCGCTCTCTTGCGATGTAGCTTGCTCTCGCTTGTTCAGCGGCAAGCCTTGCTTGCTCCGGGCTAAGCTCGTTGGGTATTGAGAAGCCATCCATGGTATGGCCCCCCGTATTGTTGGGCATGAACTCTGAGATATCCCGAGCCAGCGCGGCTTCGAAACGCTCGCGGCTTTGTGTATGCCTTACTATCTGCTCATCAATGGAATAGGCGCCAGAGCTATAGTCATATCCAGTCGTCGATTTTAGCAGCCCATGTAACGCACGATCTTGTCCACCCGTTTGCCTCCAGAGGTCGATGGTGTCTAAAACTCCGGTGGTTTCAAACTGACCGTTTGCTTTGTAAGAAATGTTTCTCATCTGAGCTACCTGATGGTCACCGTAGGCATTTAGGAATGCAGACTCGTCTCGGCCGAGTCGCTCTGTCGCAATTCTAAGCAGGCCATCGTCGCGGGCGCGAACCACGTCTCCTTCTTTTTCACCCATCAATCTAATAAGTCCCATCGTCCCGCCGGCTACGCCATCGACTATCTGGTTTGCGGAGCCTCCTGCCCAGCTACCCGAAAAAACGGGAACGTGAGTGCTCATGGTTGGGTTGAAGTTAACCTTCTGCTCTTCGAGCACACCCGGCATTCTCAGAACCTCTGTCGCGTACAGGTAAGCTGCAGGGTCCGTTTTCCGCAAACTTACCATCGCTTCATTGTAGGGCTTAGCCGCTGCATTGAATTTAGCCACGTCGTCTGGATGCATCTTGGTCTCGGGCAGCAAATGGGGAACCCATCCGCCAGACCATTCATAGCTTCCAACCGTAGTAACTCCGCGCAGCCCCGCGATCTTGCCCTGCGCCTCTTCGAAGTTTCCTAAGACACCTCTAAGACTTCCGAAGCTCTCTCTCTGCAAGCCCTCACTGGCAACTATCCGCAGGCGATCAGTCAGATCCTCCCGCATCGCCGCTTGGGCCCGGCGCAATGTTTGCTCGGTAAAATCGGTACCCTCAAACACTTTGGGGTTGATCTTTCCATCGGCGATCTCTTGCAACGTATGGCCCTTCGTGAGCAAATATCGCCTTGCAGCGTCAGCCTGGGGATCCCAGAGGCTACTCTTTCGCTGCCCCATGAAAGCTGCTTCCTCTTTATCGGCGTCTGTCTGCTCTACGCGCTTTGGAGGAGTAGCAGCAGTTGCCTCGGCAGGCTTGGCCCCAGGAGCTTCTGGTTTGATGTTTCGAGTAAGCTGCTCGGGCGGGGGTTCCCCAGGAATCGCCACTCCAGCTTGTTGAAGTACTTGCTTTACGCTCTGCTGCTCAGCAACGGGCAACTTGGCAAAGGATTCTTTGTCGTTAATCTGGATGCGCCTGTCTGCAACCCTGATGCCTTGGGTGATCTTTTCCAGGTCCTTCTTCGCCCCTTGATAGGCTCTTTCATCCTTGTTCGAATCAGCCATAGCAGCATTTATTTGAATCAAAGCATTTTTGTCTTTTTGTAAAAACTCCTTCTGCTTAGCAATAGCCAATTTAAAGTCATTGATTTGGGTGAGTATTATTCTGTTAGAAGGATTGCGCTGGGCAAGTTTTTCATTCGCCTGCACAGCATTTTCAAGAGTCTGAATGGTTCCAGGGCGCTCCCGAATACTTTTTTGGAGAGTATGGATAGCGGCGCCCATAGGCTCTTTAAGCATAGAAATCCTCTTAGGGGCCGCCTCGATAATTTGGTTTGCCTTTTCCAAACTTTCGGTGATTTTCGAAAGGTCGGCTTTCTTAGCGCGCATTTTGGAAACCAACGTCTGAATTGCGGCATGCGCTTCGGCATTGTTGATACGTGCCGCTTCAGACTTTGCTTTGAGCTCATTCACCATCTCATCAATTTCTCTATGCGTTTTTACTACCGCGGCGACAAGGCCATCTTTGCCGTGGAACAGCTCGAATAATTCCACCAACTCCTTGGCAGTTGCCTCACAGGCGGGCATCGTGCGCAAATAAATTTGGGCTGCTATCGGCTCCAGATTTCCAGCTTCACGTTTCTTCTTAATTTGCTCGTTGCATCCGCTTTGCCCAAAGCTTGTTGCGGGCGCTTGGGCATCCGCAGCCGAAAAGAGGGGGAAGACAAGAATAGAAAACGAACACGCCCAGCACCATAGCCGTGCAAACACGTTCAGCTTTCTCAACAATGTCTTAGGTTTGCGAGTCAAAAGGTGCTCCGAAAGAAACTCGTCGGGCTTTGGAGAAACAATCCCCTAAACCCTCTGCAGCGTATCGGACACAGCCCGCTTGCTCTTGAGTTTCTCCCATTCAGTCGCGACGTGTAGGATTCCGGCGGGATACAGTGCTAGAATTTTCCTATGAAATTCAGCGCCTGCTTTCTTTTTCCCGCCGTGCTCCTTGGGCTTTTCTCTTTTGAAGCCAAGGGAAAGTCGACAAGCTCCTCACACTGGTTCCTTTTCGAGCGAGAAGGAAAGCCGATCGCCACAGTGAAACAAACGATACGAACCGATAGCGCAAAAAAAAGTATCACGATTCTGCAGTCAAGAACTCTTCTCGGCGGCCCAAAGGGCAGCCTGGAAACAGAGAGCGTTTCCCTGAACAATTCCAAGCTCACACCCTCTTTCCTGAGCTCGAAACTGAAAGCGGCAGATCGAGAGCTCCACTATCGAGTGATGGCCAGATCTAAAGGTAGGCTAAAAGAGTTTGAAGTGGTGTTCGATCCGGTGAAAGGGCCCGGAAAGTTCGATAAAGCCCGAGTTCCTGCTGATATCGATTCTGTTTTTCACTCTGCTCTTCCAGTCTATTTAAGTCGCCTTGAATCCGGGTTCTATGTGAACTACGTGATCACAGAGGATGATGCGGAAGGCGCGAATGTGAAATCTCGGTACACCAAGATCCAGCGCCTCACCGAGAAAAAAGAGATAGGTGGCGAACAATGCTCGCGGTCTTTGTTGGAGTTTGGGGGCTTTGCAGCAAATATGTGGGTGAACCCAGATGGCATCTTATGTGAGTTCGATATGCCGAGCGTGAAAACCAAAGTAACCCGCACCACAGAAGCCAAAGTGAAGGTCTTATTGGGGCAAGCCAAATAGGCGAATGAATCAGGATCCATGAACGCCTGCTGTATCGGAGTAGATACAGGCTTGCGCAGCTCTAAAAGCCGGCAGGCCGTATTGATTAAAGTTTTCCCCCAAGACACACGATAACGGATGGCAATATTCTGGGGGAAGCGTGAACCAACTTCGGCAGCCATCCAATATCTTTTTCCGGGGCTTTCGCCTGGTTGGGCTGCTGGCGTTGGCTGCGGTGCTGCTTCATGAGCTAGCGGAGGCAGGGCAGACTGTTTCAACAGAATCGAAAGCCTGCGCGGTGAATACTGCAATATCCACACAAGCACTCAGTGCCAAAGTAGACGGCACTGCGGTACGCTTAACCGATCTAAACTCCGCCAAGTTATGCCAGTTAAGCGATCAGAGCACTCTTTCAAAGATTAACAACTCTCCCAAGCCTCTTTGCTCCGCCGCAATTGAGTACATTAGACAAAGCGCAAAAAATCTCGAGGCTAAAATTCAGGCGAACTGCACGGCGAGCCGCCAGGAGCTCGAAGCCTGTAGTAAGCAAGCCAACCTGCCGCAAATCGCCGGCTGTTTGATTAAAGTTCTGGAAACGCAGGAGCCCGCGCGTCTTCGCGAAGTTCACCAGATATTGGTTAGCGCAAAGCGGGAAGCCATCAAGTTTGACGCCTATTCTTATGCCTCGATTATCAAGCACCGCTCTTTCCAAAGAGCTTTGTTTCCCATTCTTCTTCAGAGATCAAAAAATGTATTTTTTAAAGTAGAGCTCCCGGGAAATCCGAATCGTTCCACAATCGTTGGCGCCCCCACCTTTGGCGAGGCAGAAAATCGATTGGGACGAGGATCTTCCAATGGCCCGCTATTTATAGAACTGACCCGCCTGAAAGCAATCTTGGGCAGCACTAAAGTAGGGCTAGAGACCCAGGCAACGTCAATCCAAACCGCGATCGACTCTTTGCCAGCAGAGATTGCCCGGCTCAAGCCACATGCCTCGGGAATGATTACCGCAGGGCTCGGGCCTGACGGGCAACGACTACAGGCCCAGGGCGTGATGCCACCAGTAGGCCCACAGAATCAAGTGGGCGCAGGCAACCAGCAGCGGCAGCCCGGTGCCCCAACCCCCGCACAACCTAGTCAGGCTGATGCCTTTAGCGGCTTGTTGCAGCAAGCTGCAAGCGCAGTAGCAGCAGCGAAAGCCCGTGGCTCGAATAGCTCCGCCGGCGCCAGCCAATTGGCGGCCGCAAATCGGCCAACGGCTGCCTACAATCCAGCGCAGGGCCAAGCTTTGTCTCCTTCAGCAGGGAGCGGGTCTGCATCTTACCGCCTAAGCCAGACGGCCGATGCTGGCGCCGAAACCAGGACTGGTGCTTCCATTCTAAAAGACCAAGCAGCTAGCGTTACTAACGGTCAAGGCACCGATATTAGTCCAAGAGCCAGCAACAGCGATGGGGCCTTTTTCAATTCCACTGGTGTTTCCTCTCGCGCTCCTTCGGCTGCTTCCGCGAGCGCAGGAGTAGCCTCGGGTGGAAGTGCTTCGGCCGGATCGAAAGCCTGTCGTACGGATTCCTGCCAGACTTTTGCAGCCAGCTCTCAGTTCAGCGAAGACAACCAACTTTCCGTCGCCGGTGGTGTGCAGAATAGCGTAAGCAACTCCAGCGCTCCGGTGGGCGCTTCAGATTCGGCAGCCAAATCCATCTTAGATTCACTTTCAGGACCCGTAACTTCGTTTTCTATGGAATCGCAGAAGCTTCCTCCCCTTCCGGATCTCAAGAATTTTGAATCAGCAAAAAGCGATACGTTGTTACATTCTCTTTCAGGCGGTGGGTCAGGAGCATCCTTGATTAGAGGTGCATTGGAACGTGGAGATGCAGATGTAATCGATATGGCGGCGCTCTCTGCCCCTTCACCTTTGAAGATACCCAATGGGCAGGCTTCGAGCCCAGAAAGCTCAACTGTTGCAAATGAAGCTGTTTTCTATCAAACGCTGGGTTCTAAGGAAGTTACTCTGTTTGATCGCGTTCATGACTACCTGGCAAGAGCCAAAATTCAACGTCCCGACCCAAGCATCGCGAGCTCAGAGCCCTAAAGCCAATGATATTTTCGTGCTCTTGGCGTGAACTGGAAGGTCACGCACCCCGAATGGGAGGGCGAACAGCTAGCTTTTATTCTTGGTAAGCATTTCATCGAGCTCATGCTTCTTGATCTGATACAGGAACTTCTTTCCGACCTTCTCTTCTTTTAAAAGCCCCCATTCGCTTAACTCTTTCAACTCTTGCCGGGCCACTTCTCGCGACATCTTGATCTGGGTAGAGTATTCCTCAATGCTGGTTTTCCTGAATTTGTTCAGCGCGAGCCTCTGGACAAGCCCTATTTGGTTATCCGTGAGTTTCTGATTGATAGTCTTGAGCAAGTTTATACTCAGCAAGTAATCCACTTTCTTTTCAACTTCTGAAATAGCGTGCAGCAACGCATCTAGATTAAAATCTATGAAATACGTAAGATCCAAATCGTTCTTTACGACTTTCTCATAGGATTTTTCATACTGTGGCCCATGTGCTTTTAGGTAAGCCGAAATGGACAGCAACTCGATAAAGGACAAATTGTTTCTCATCGCTTTGAAGTAGAATAGCGCTCTCGCCGTTCTGCCATTTCCATCGAAAAATGGATGAATGTAAGCGGTGAAGTAGTGCAGCAAGATGCCCTTGATCACTGGCGGGAAGAACCTCGCATTTTGAGTCGTAAGAGTTATTATCTCTTTGAGAGCGGGCTCGATAAGGTCGAACTTGACTCCCTCGTGTTTGATCTCATTTGTAGAAGACCTCACAAAGACAGTGTCATTCCTGAATTTGCCGAGAAAATTTGCATCGTCACCCTCTAGTGTGTTCCGGGTCACTATCGCGTGAAGTTCTTTTATAAGATCTAAGCTTATCTCCCGCCCTCTATGCTTTTTTATCCAGAGCATGGCCTGGTAATTGTTCACCAGCATCCACTCATCTTTGCTTTTAGGGTGATGTCCCGATGTGATCAGTTCTTGTGCTTTTGATCTCGTGCTGTTTGCGCCCTCATAAATTGCAGACGTAATTGCTTCTTCAATAGTTGAATCCAAAAAGAACTCTTCTTGAAAGCTGCTATTCTGCACAATTTTTTGGTGGAGTATGGTTCCGCGCTTCTCCAGCTCCATAGACTTTTGCGTGATACAGTCTGATAGATAAAACCAAAACTTTTTCTCAAGCGAGTTAACGAACATTGGGATGGAGTTCGTTTTTCGGAGAGCTACGATCTGGGTTTCAGTTTCACTCCACTTGGCGAGTGATTCTTTTTTCTCTTTTGCTCGGTATTGGATTTCTTCGGGAGTGCGATAGTGCTCGTGAGTGTGCTTTAGCCATACCGGAGAGTTTAGAAATTCGAATGCTTCTTTGGTTTTCATCCGCAACACTTCCTACAAATATTGTAGCTAGATTTGTAGTATATCGTTCTCTTTCTACAATTTTCTTACTTATAATTGTAGCAAAACTCGGCCAAACCCAATTTGGCTTAGATTTTAAGCGCTTATAATTACTCAGGAGTTGCTGCAAGTTTTCGTGAACTAGTTGTAGAAAGAGTGAGTAAAATTAAAATATTCAGTGATTCCAATAGCATCCATCTACAACTGTTTTGTCACAAGGTAGCGCTAGTATGCGGATGCAGCTGAGACTAGAAACCGAATCCAGCAAGAAGCATCAGGAAGCACAACCCACTCTGGTTAGCTTCCCTTCGTGAACACCAGGACTCTACGGAGCGCAAATTTTCCCCATCCCATCAATATTTCAGCTTGCCCAGATGCCCAAGCATCTCCTTATAGGCGTCTTCACAGGTAGGAGGATTCTTGATTCCGGATATGGCGCTCGGCCAGCCCCGCTTGAGTAGCCCAAGATCAATTTTTGATAGATGCGCCACGATATCGCCGGGCAGCGCCGTCTCGCGATATTGAAAGCATGCGGCCGGAGCTTGTTTGAGAATCTTGCCATCGGCCTTCGGAAGAAAAAGGGCCAGGTCGAAGATGTCTTTTGAGCGCGAGTTGGCTTCACCCCGGCTGATCAAAGCGTGAAGCTTCTCGGCAATCATGGTTTCAACCGGATAAACCTGCCAGCTTAGCTCGCCTTCGCCTATCAATTCTGGCGTTTCCGCCTGAACCGGTGCCGGAACTACGGGATCGCCGATCCCAAGATCAAAATTGATAACTTGGGCCAGCTCGAACTTTTTGAGCTTTTCCCCGATTCCTGCGCGAAAGATTTGCCTGACTCCCCCATATTCACCCTGCGCCGCGAGATCCACCTGTTTTTCGAACTCGAACCATACGCCGTCTGCCAAATCTCTTTGTGTGGCAGCCTTCGTTTTCTCCAGAGTGGATGAAAGATCGGCCTTCAAAAGTAGCGCGTCGAGATCAACGGTATAGCGGGGGGAATCGAATACCCGCAGCCCAACATAGCCGCCCTTGAATACGAGAGCCTTCTTAAGGCTCTTGTCGGCCGTGAGTCTCGCGAGCAAACGCTCAATCAAAAACGCCGTAGCTACGTTCTGGTAGCTGACGCCTTTTTCTTTCGCGAGATTAGAAAGCTGCTTCGCTATCGAACGGGCCTGATCTTTAAGGCTCAACGATCGCCTCCCAAAATTTCGCAAGAACCGCTGATTGCTTCAGCTTCTTGGCCATTTCACCAAGCTTCTTTTCCGATGTGCGCCCTTCTCTCAAGGCCGTTCTGGCAGCATGGATCGCGGTGCGGGCACCGATCTTAGGGGCAAACTTCATAGATTCAATAAGCGTGCGTTCGATATCGGTGATGCGAAAGTGTTCACGCTCTTCTATGCCGCTAGTGGTTGGGGTTTTCGTTCTCAAGCAGCGATAGAAGGAGTTTCGCGACAAGACGCTGGGGGGAACAACAATCCAGATTTGCTCCGCTGGACGGTCAATAAGCCTGTGATGGAAAAGGGCCGAAAGGCCCCCTATGGCAGATCGAGGGCCAAACTTCGCACACGCCACCACGAAATCCAGAGTCTCTCGGGGTACATTAGCTTCAGGGTAGAGGTAAAATCCGCGAGCCACCTTCTCAATGGCGCCATCTCGTACCCACCGCGAGAGCGTAGGCTGCGAGATTCCCGCCCGCTTTCTAGCCTGGCTGGCGGTAAATAGCCCGAGGCCTTGAAGGTCGGCTGGTTTTTTGGGCGGCTTTTTTCTCACTATTTCAGTGTGAATGAAATTGCACATAATTCAAATAAAATGTGATAAATCATTCGCAGGCCCGAGGCAACCACGCGATAAAGCGGAAGGATTGCGGCCCCTCTCGCACATTCAATTAGTTACGATCACTAAGTTTTGGGCTTCAAGCCAGAAACGGCCAAGAAACAGTGGAGCGGGACATTGTCCCGCCACAATTTCACATAGTTAAACCGTATTGGCAGGGTTCGGCAGGGTTATCTCGCCGCCGACAACGGCAAGATATCTGCTTCCCCTTCTTGCGGCACCGAGACTCGTAATCTATCCATCTGGCCTTTCATTTTGATGCCCGATGAAGAGAAATACTTGTCTGTAGTGCTTAACTGCGCGTGTCCTACGTTTTCTTTAACGATAGCCAAGGGAACATCGTCGGCCAGGGCTAGGGTGATATGGGTCGCCCGTAGCCTGTGGTGAGTCAACTCCTTGATTCCGATCTCGCTGCAAAATTCCCTCAGAACTTGGGCCTGGTGGCCGTCTTTCCAAAGGGGACAATCCAGCTCGATCACAAATTCCGACGTCGCTCGTAGCTTCATCTCTTTCAGAAAAGGAACGATGCGCGCCGGTATTGCTACCATGCGATCTTCCCAATTCTTCAATTGCGAAACCAGACCTTCTCGTGGCAGCTGCTGGCGTTGCAGGTGTATCAGCTCCTGGCCGAAGTCTATATCCAGCCATTGCAAGCCAGCCAATTCGCTTCGTCTAAGACCCAGAGTAATAGCCAGTAGCCATACATGGTAGTACGGGTGGCCTCGGCGTTTTGCCTCTCCAAGAAGGATCTCCGCCTCCTCATGATTGAGGGCCGGAAGTCGTTTCTTGGGAGCCTTTCGCATTTTCGTACCCGCGAACAGATTGGCTTTTAGGCCACCTGTCGCGATCCCGAAAGCAAACACGCATTTGACTTCCTTCAGCACCTCATTCGTGTGCTGTCGGCTCATCCCTTTCTTCTCCATCTCGTCGAGTTCGACGGAAACAAAGTTTGGGGTGATGAGATCAAGATGCTGGTCGGCCCAGATTTCTGTATGCGTCAGCCGACTTTTCTTGGTCTTGACGGTATGCGGGCTAAAGCCCAAAGGATTCTCTTCTGAGCGAATTTTCTTATCGATGCTTGCAAGATAAGAAGTCAGCAACGAACCCCAATGGGTGACGCTCGCGCCGTCGGGTCTTTCTTCTCTACACGCGCTCCAAAGCTCTTTGTAAATCAGCCGAGCTTTGGGTTCTGACGGAATATTTCGACGTTTCTTCTGAATGCGTTTCCCGGTGTAGCGGTTGATGGCTTCCGCCACAACCATGTAGAACTTCTTCCATACACCAGGGGAAACTTCTTTTCTGTAAGCGACTATGCACATTTTCGACCTCTTTCGAGCAGGAGATCGAGTTCTTGCCTTTTGAATCGCAGACTCTTACTGAAGAGCTTGTATGCCCTCAACTTGCCTTCGTAGACCCACTTCCGAATCTGCTTCGGAGTGGTTCTAAGGTATTCCGCCGCCTCTTTCGTGTTTAACCATTTGAAATTGTCAATGAGCGATGGGCCGGATGGCCCATTTGTAGAAGTCATAATACCCCCGAAAACCCTGCCAGGCAAGGCAGGAAGGGAAGTGAAATGCCTCAGCTAGAAACGCAAAACACAGGTCTTACGATCGTGGTTTATGCGGAAGATTTATCTGCGGAGCTTTCTGAAAGCTCCGGGGCCGCGCGTAACGTGCGCTTTTTTTCTTTCTCGGAAATGCCGTAGTGCTCGCGTAGCGCCCGGCGAATTTCCTCAGGAAGCGCCTCGTCGGACTTCAGGAACGAACCGAGCACTTTCTTATCGTCGAAGTGTAGGGCCCGTAGGGCTTTCACGTCCGTCTCGTTGAAGTGCTTGGCGAGGTTCGTAAAAACATAATTGGCAATGTCTGAGCGGGTAACCGCACCAGTCTCGAAACCCCGATTCACCTTGGTAGCTGCTTCAGCCAAGCAATCGTTAGCTTCCTTAATAATTACGACGCGAAACTGTTCCTGGATTTCTTCGCTGCCCGGGGCCCCGGTCTTGGAGCCGAGGCCGCGAGCCGATTGATCGCCCCTATACGGCCCATCGCTTAAAAGACGATCTATTTCATCATCGCCCGAAACCCCGCTAGAACTCTTTTCCCCGATGACACCTGGCCGTCTGTATTTATCTTTATTATTAATATTTGAATTATCCATTTTTTCTTTCCCAGCCTGCCACCACCTTCTGTGTACTGTCACCAGTCAGGAGACCCCTTTCTCACAACATCGTTGGGGGGGAGGGGTCTCCTGCGATCAGGGGACAGGGTACTCAACAGAAGGTGGTGGCAGGCTGCTGTATTTGCTATTTTTTCGCTCTTGTCGTCGATCGCGCGAAGGTCATTTCACTGGAGCCTCGGGCTCTAGTGCGGCTCTAGTAGAAAGCAGCTGTGTTATCGCTTCCATGCCGATCATTTGAGCCAGCGAAGTCCGCCCTTCGCTAAGGTTGATGGCGGCCGCGCCTGGATCTTTCAGCCACTCATCAACGGAGCCAAAGCCCACGGGCCGCTCCCAGGTGGGAAACGTGACCTCTTTCATAGCGCGCGAGAGCGCATCGAAAATGGTTTCAGACCGAGCAAGGAAAACCAGGAGATCATGGCCGGGCTTTCCCCGGTATGCGCGAAAAATTCCGCAGTACCTCTTGGGGTTCTTTCTGGAAAGCTCGACCTCGATGGCCACCAGCTTCTTCCCCGTTGGTCCGCGTAGCTCCAAAAGCAGATCCGGGAACTTTACGGCGGCGGCGTCTCGAAAGGAGCGATTCCAGCCAAAAAAATGCCTCTTCTGGTCTGCCTCCGTCATGTAAGACTGGATCAAGCCCTGCCGCTCCAAAGTAAGTGCAATCCGCGCGCAAGTTTCGTCATGGTCAAGCTGTGAGATATAGGGAGGCGAAGCCACGGCTTCGCCAACCATGCGCCTCACCGCTTCGTTCTTTCGGTTTGGCACAAGCACGTCTCCCGCCCGGCTGGATGGATGAGGAAGAAAGTACCCGCGCTCCGCGAATGAGCGCCATACCTTGTTCTTCCAGCTCTTTGCTCCCGTCGCAAAAAAATCGAGCCAGATGCGGCGGCTTAGGAAGCCGCTCTTAGCAGCGAAGGCGATCTCAGCGGCGGGTAGGTGCCTCATAGGCCCACCCTCCCTCTCTGCCTGGCCGGTTAAGGTTCCCATCTGGCAGGCTCCACAATCAGGTACTCGAAATGCCCCTCAACCCAGCGGTTAGTCCCGACGGGATGGGCCTCGATCCACTTAGATTCCACGCGTGCGGGCTTCAAGGTTGGCATGACTCCGGCCTGGGGTGGCGGGGGGGTAGACGCCTGACCTTTTAGAAATGCCTCCTGCTTTTGTTTCTCAGTATTTTTGTGAATCACCGAGCCCGTAAACATTCCGGCCATACCGCCCAGGGCGGCACCCACGATCACGTTCCGGGTTCGGTATTCCCCATCCTTCCCTGGATCGACAATGCCGCCGAGCACAGCCCCGGTTCCGGCCCCGATAGCACCACCGAGGCCAACGCTTTTGTTGGCGGTCGCGCATCCATTCAGAAACAAGCTCAGGCAGAAAAGAGAGATGAGTTCAAAATAACAAAGATCGGCTTTTTCGCGGTTCATGTGGCTTCCGCTTTCTCTCCCTTTTTCATATTGGGAGTTTCTACGGCGGGAAGACTTATCCCCTTCGCCGTAGTTTTCAGTACCCGCTCAAGTGGTTTTGCCGAGAGGTCTTCGAATTTGCGGAACTTGATCGTGATTGCTTTACTGCCGCCCTCATGCGGAATCACCATCACGGCTTCGCCCACGCCAAGCTCACTCTTAAAGCGGTTGGGGTGAACGATGAACTCTTCGACTTCTCTAGCCGAAGCCTCGCCCGTTGCCTCTTTCATCCAGAGACTCCTGGTTGTTCTTTCGGTGTATTTCGTGGTTTTCACGGTCCCGATCACTTTGGAAAAGTATTCAGCCGATTCCGGGTCATTCCCGCGCATGAAAATCTTTAGGTTAGCGTTTGTCAGAATCGAGTTGGCTATTGGCTCACCCAGAGTCTGAATGTCCCCTAGAGCCTGGTGGGCGAAGACGATACCAACGTTGGCGCTCCGGGATTTGTTTAAAACCGAGACGAAGCCTGGGTATAGGTATTCCGAAAAATCGTCCAGGAAGACGGAGAAAAACTTATGCGGCTGCATTGGTGCCTCGGTGCCGGTTTGCGACGGCGCTCTGTAGACATTGGAGGATCATCTTGCCCGATGCCTTCCCTAAGAAGGGTGATAGAAGCACCGGAAGCTGAAAATAGACGATTCTGTTATTTTGCAAAGCGTCTTCAAGGGTAATCGCGGGTGTCTCGGTATTGAATAGACAAGCCGTCTGCCCAAAGGCAAAGTGGCTGATGGCAGCGGTCAAGCCGCTCGTTCTCTGCACTCGCTCGTTTGCGGGAAGGTCGCAGTAGTAGGCCACCCAACTCTTTAGGTCTTCGTCTTCGATTTTTCCCGCTATGAAATCTAGCTTCGCGGGGTCCGTAATGGCTTGATGGAGGCGCAAGAACGTGGGCACCAGTCTAGCGGCCGCGAATACGCGCATGACCTGGGAGAAAATCTCAAACTGCACGCTCCGATAGTGGGGATTCTCGAACTCGAAGGCATTAAAGACGCGTTCCGAAACTTCCTCTGGCGTCCCGCCGATCAGAGGGTTGAACTGGTGGGAAGAGTCTAAGTTGCTCAGTGAGAAGAGGCGAAAATCTCTTTCCCGCCCAGCTTTTACGGTATACGCCCAGAGTTTATCAAGCAGGCTTCGATCCGCCTTACCGTCGATCAGCACCAGGCCTCGTCCCTGCTCGATGTCTTGGATGGCCCAGGGCAGAATCACGGATTCCGTCTTCCCGGCGTTCGTGGTCCCTATCACCTGGGTATGCATTCCGCGTTGCCGCTCTTTCACGAAGACGGGCTTTCGATCATCCGAGTACCCGCAGAAGACGGCCCCATCGGCGGGGCCGATTACAGCGGCCGCTTTCTTCCTTTCCTTGATGAACCGCTCCCGCTTTCTCGCTACCCAGTAAAGAAGAGGAGTCAGAGTGCCTACGACGGCCAGAGCGAGGAGCAACTGGTGGCGAGGCTCCTTAATCCAGACGATAAACCAGTTGCAGACCTTAATTAGGAGCATAAGGCCAAAGCCGATTCCAACGGCCCAGCCCATTGTGTGGTTGCTGATCTCTTTTTTTTCCTTTTTATCTGCCTTATCTGCCATAAGTGGCTCCCGGATCTCTGAAGACGAAGTTGCTTGTCAGAACGGCATAGAATTCCACCCCGGCATCCAGCTCAATCCAGCGTTTTTCCTTCTTTAGGCCTTCCGCAAAAGCGTCGGCTCGATCTTTAGCGGTTTCGGCGATGGCGTTTTTTAACCCGTTATCGCCCCCGCCCGGATTTCCGCCCCAAGACCCGCGCTGCATGGAACCTTCGGCGTAGGCTCCGATGAAGCGGGTTAGCGTCGCCCCCACCGTGTTCCGGACGGCATTGGAATGGACATTACCTTCAATGCCTACTTGGCCGTCCCTACCTACGCTTGTCGCCGCGATCTGGCGCTCCCGCCCATCGGGAAGCTCCACGGCTTTCCATTGCACCCGTGCCCTATCGCTACTCTGATCAAAGGAGACATCGCCAAAGAGTTTCGAGCCTTTGGGGATGGCCACCGTGTCCTCGTGAACGTAATCGTTGGCTACGATACCGATAAGCGGCATCCCCGTGGTCGAGACGGTTGCTTTATCCCTCAATCGAACGGCAATGCGGCTACCTGCTGGGATCTGCGTTTTGGAGTCCTTCCCGTCGCGGGTCAGGATCATGGGGGCGTTTCGATCGGGGGCTTGGTCACCCCCGCCGCCTCCAAGGGTGAAGCGACCTGGAGGCGGCAGTGCTCCACGGTTCAGCTGATCAATGGCCTGTTCGGTCGGATCTTGCGCGGCCCTCGCCTCGAAGGGAGCCGAGCTTTCCGGCTCCAGTTTTTCATGAAAGGTGGTCTGTTCAAGCTGAGGGGCCGGAAGGCAAAGAACGACCAGGATTCCGATACCGAGACTACCGAGCAAGCAATTTCGAACTACCTTCCAATTCACATCCGATTTGGCGGCAAACGGAACCTTGTCTCTCAAAAAAAACGCCTTTAGCTTTTCCTGGGTCTTTTCTATTTCCATGCAGCTACCTTTGGAATCGTGAGGAAGGAGATTTTTTTCCGCCTCAGCTCAATTCGAATAGGTTCATTTTCTTCCACATCGGATCGAAGAATTTGCAACGTGCCGACCACTGGGGCGCCAGGGCTCACGTTTAAATTCGATAGGAAGAGATTTTGAATGGGCCGAGTGACTCCTCCTTGCGTAAGCCAAAACCACTTTGGGTCTAGTTTTTGCTCTTTTCCGGATATGAGATTAAATTCCAGCAGAAGCATTCCGTCGCGGGTTCGAGCCGCGCGCTTGACGGTGAGCCTAATCCCCTCGTTATTGAGAGACCGCTTCATGTTCATCCAGCGAAAGGTAGATTTTTCTGGTTTAGGATTATCAAGATAGACGACGTAATCGGCGCTCCCTTCCGCGCCGGTCACGAGCTGCACGTTGAAACGCCGATAATCGGTATAGACGTAGAGATTACTATTGGCTCCGCCTCGAAGCGGCTTGATCGTAATGGCCTGATCCAAGTACTCAACCTTGAAGGCGGCCTGGTCGCCGACCACGATGCTGTTCGGGCGATCCGGCACCTGGATAATAGTGGCAATACCAAGCGCGGTTTTGACGGTCACGATCTGGTCTAGGGTGACTTCGATTTTTCGTACCCGCGCATGGGCGGGAAGGGAAAATGCGAGCAAAAGAGTCCAAAATGGATTCATAGGCCCTCCTATGTGGAGAGGGAAGATGCTCAATATGAAATATGGGCGCCGATTCGCTCTTACACCTTGAAAACTACTCCTCCCTTTCCTTCGTGATGTAAATTCCCCAAGGATTTTCCCGGGTGCGCGGCCCGCTCTCAAAGGAAAGCTCAAGTCTTAGATCTCCCGCAGCTTTAAGTCCCTGGATCGCCGTGACCCGGTCACCGCTTACCTTTGCAGTTTTCTTCTCCAGATTCACCGCTACCTCGTTCACGTACGCGCGCTGGAGGACTCCCTTTTCTATGGCGAACTTGGCGACATTTGCGGTAGCCGCCCTGTACGCTTTTTGGCTTGAGGGCGGGATAAAGACCGCAGCTGCTTGGAGATTTTGAGTTACAGTCTTTGGTTCCCACCTGTAGCGTCGGTCGATATAGGCTTTTACGGCCTGGGCGATCTCATCTTCCGGTTTCGGGAGCTTGGCCTCATCAAAAGGCATCGCTAGAGCGGTCAGGGGCAGCACAATTGGGGCCCGAGCAGCTTGGTAGAATGACAGAGCTATCATCAGGAAGCAGAAGCAGTATGCGGCGAGAGCACTGATCTTCAAAAACTGATTCGAGTGCGCGAGCTCACCTAGAGCTCTCGGAAGCCTTGCGATCTGTAGTTTTGTTTTATTTTCCATTATGATGCCATTCCCTTTCCGTTATGCATGTCTCGCTTCTTTTGTCTCTCGGATTGAAAACTTTCTACTTTTCCACCTGCGATGCGCATTGCCGCTTGGCCCTTCTTAGCTACCATGACGCCCTTCGCAGGCACTGCCGCCATTGTGGTCGCGGCAGCCGAACCCAATTCCTGTGCCATGCCATGAAATCCACCCGACGAGAGCGACTTCACGATGGAAGGAGTCTTGAGCATGGCAATCGCGATCACGAAATTCATCACTACGAGCGTGATATAATTTCCTTCGGCTCTGTACGCATCACCAAAGGAAATGGCCGTCATCATTGAGCCCAAAATTGCCCATATGATTTTCCAGCTAGCCACTTCCACGAGTCCCTTGAACAGATTTCCTGCGATCTGGCTAGTCGAGGGGAAAAGATTAAATAGAAGCAGCATCGGGGCCGTCACCATGTAGAAAATCCAATAGAAGTGGTACATGGCAATGGTTAGATAGCGGGCGATATAGAGAATCAAGTAGCTCACGACGGCGAGCAGGGCGATGAGAAGGTCGGGGATAGAGAGCAAAAGTACGTTTCTCGCGAACGTAAAGCCAAGAGCCTTCTCCTGCGCCATGCGCATGAAATTATCTAATCCGTTTACGTGGTCGATCCTTTCCGCGATTCCGTCCGTAATAAAGATGATCGTGCCGCTAATCTCAGGAAAAGCCGCGAGCAATAGGGTTGATACAATGGCCCGTTTCAATACGTCGATGAATTCAATGCTTCCCTGCGGAGAGCGAACCCAGGTCACGGCGATGGAGAGGGCGAAGAACACCGGCAGCATCAAATAATAGATTCGGACAAACTCCTCGTGCAGGTTCATCATTAGTGAGCCCAAGGGGCCGAAATCTGGCATAGGTTTTAGTTTCCTTTATGAAGAGTGGGCAAAGTCGTGTTTTTTGGCAGCCCCTCTATTGCGCCGGAAATTCCCTCATATTCAGTTTTGAAGTGCTCGCTCGCTAGCTTCTCTTTGCGGTTTGATAGCGCCATATTCTGGCCCATGGCTTTGAGCATCATGGAGTTGGTGCGAAGCACCTGGGTCGTGACCCCGATCAGCACGGCCACACTCTGGGCCGTGAGCTTTGCCGCACCGCTTGGGCTTACTTCCCGAGAATGCGCAATAATTCGTTTGCTTTCCTCATCCGCCTGGTCGGCAAACTGAAAAAGCGTGCCGTTCATGGCGATGGATTCGGACGCCGCTTGGTCTTGCATCTGCTGGAGCCGCGCGGCGCTGGTTGCTGGGATCTTCCCGTAAAGGTCGTTTATGATCAAAAGCACACGGTCTGCGGTATCGAGATTTCCATAGAGCCCGGGGTTGAACTTGGGGTTGAGCATCTGAATTACATTCAGTCCATCCTGAATCCCCCGGTTAATGTCTTTCATCAGATCCAACGTATCTGATCCAGTAGATAAAATTTCCCGAAGCTGTGCCAATTGCTGGAAGGCATTCGCCAAAATTTGGACCAGCACCGCCACATCGCCTCCCCAGAGGTCGGCCTTAGCGGGTTTGGGAAAGGCGAAGGTAAGACACAGCGCAAAGGCAATTCCAAGTTTCTTCATGCGGCCTCCTTTGCGGCACCGCGAGCGATGCCTTTGGGATAAACTGTCGTCGCTTTCTCCAGCGCGGCCATAAGCGGCAGCCCCTCTTTTCTCATTGCTTCGATATACAAATTGTCCTGGGCGTCGGACGTTGCGAGCCAGTATTCGAGCGGGCTCGGGTAGATCCTGACCACCTGCCGGTGGTCGCCCTCGATCATAAAGCCTTCGGAGTATTCGCCCTTCCGCTGCCCCAGAGACTGGATCAACGCAAGCTCCTGGGTATTGAGTTTCAGGGTGTCGCACAGCACTTCAGAATCACCCCGCTGGAGCATCACGAATTTCGTCGCCGTATTATTCAGGATCGCGGGGCCGATGGGGCTAGCTACGATTTCTTCCACGCCTTGCGTGATGAATGTGATCCCGGAGCCGCAGCCCATCTTGCGCAATGTACGCACAGAGAACTCCATAAAGTTCGCCGCTGCCTGGGATTTTAATAACTCCCACGCCTCGTCGATGATGATCCGCGCCCGTAGTTCCTTCTCATGGGAAATCTGCGTGAGAATGAAGTCCGTCAAAATCAAGATCATCACGCTCTGTAGATCCGGGTAATTAGACAGGCCCTTTAGGTCAAAGGTGCAAATGGTGGCATCCGTTCGTAAGCTCCCTGGCCCATCGAGCAGCCGCCCGTAGGGGCGCTCCCCTGTCCAGAGGTAGAGCATCTTCGAGATGGCACGCATGGACTCCTCCTCGAATGCCGAGAGATACCGGGCGAGATCCGAGAGAGTTGGCACCTCGCCTTTCCCCCGGCGCGATTTATAAAGCTCGATCAGTGCTCTCTCTAATAGCGCCCTGTCGAGCTTGGGCAGCTTCGCCCTCTCATCCTCGCTCACCATGCTTTCGATCACAGCTAGGAGCGATTTTATTTTCTGGTTGCTTGGCTCCTCCCTTGGATTGGGAATATCGAATGGATTGAGGCGGTACTGGTCTGAGAGATTCACTTCCAGATACTGGCCACCAAGAGCCTCGGTCAGCTTTTTGTAGGAGCCGCCAATGTCGATTATGAAAACCCGCATTCCCCGCGCAAATTCCTGGAGTAGGATGCAGTTATTGAGGAAACTCTTTCCGGCGCCAGAGCTTCCCGTTACAAGCGATGAGTAGTTCGGCAGGCCAGGATCGAAGCTGTTGTAGCTCACCAACCCACCCAAGCGATTTCGGAAAATCACGACCGGATCGGCGTCCCCCTCCCTCGGCCCATAAACCGGGAGGAAGTCGGCCAGATTATTGGTCTTCATCTTCCGGGCACGTTCCAGCGATACGGGCGCTGCCGGGAGATTCCCCTTCACGATCTTCCAGGCCCCCACAGACTCCTCTAACCCTTCTGCACCCTGGAGGGCGCGAAACCGCGAAAGCACTTCCCGCACCTCGCGGTTCAGTTTCTTTGCGCCCTCCACCGTGGCCGGAGCTTTTAGGACAATGCTCATTTGTGCCGCATAGATGCGCTGGCCAGTATTAAGGAGTTCTCGGATCAGTTCTTCCGTGGAGGAGAGTTTGGATTCGCTCTCCAGATCCGAGGCCCGCCCCCCGTGAGTGACGGCCATGGAATGGGCCATCTTCCGTTTCTGGTTGAGTTTTGCCATCTCGGAGGCCTGATGCGGCACATCCAGGGAAAGGATCAGGTCAAAATGGAAAGGCATCCGCAGGAACCCCGCGAGCTGCCCGGCGAACGTCACCTCCGGCAAAGTTTTTAGCGTCACGACCCGGTGGTAATGGCCGTCCAGGGTGAACTGCTCATATCCGAGCAGAAGGTCACCAAAAACCAGCTGCTCCCTTGGGGACTGAACAGCCAGCCATTCGCTTCCATCCAGGACCGCTTTTTCGATATCGGCGTCATTCCGAGCCTTGATGGCTGGCGCGGGCTCGGATTTCGAGCGCTTAGGATTCAAGAACCTGTATACGCTCTCCACGATTTCGGCCTTTGATAACTCACGCGCCGAAAGGCCGATCGCCCCTAAGGACGAGACGAAGGTATCGAGGTTCTGTCCCAAAACTTCGAGCGTTTCCTGGTAAGCCTTTCCGGCTTCCGCCGAAAACAGCTCTTTCTTCTTGAAGATACTTACCCGCTTGGTCTGCACCATGGGGGTGCGGACGAAAACGATAAGCTCCGGCCGATATAGTGTGCCCGCCTCCATGGCGAGGCGAAGATCCCGTTCCCGATCCTCGGCAATCTTTCTGACCAGCGGGTGGATTTTCTCGGCTTTGCCCTTTTCATGCTTTTCGATGAGGTCGGAGAAATCGCTCTTCACCCCAAGGACAAACTGAAGAGAGGTGCCATCCGATACGGAGTTGAGGGCGGAGCGGAGCCCCATCGTGAGCTGATTCATCTCGGATTCGTCGAAGCACTCCACGTCTACGAGTCCGACCTTGAGACCCGCGACTATTGAGCCGTCGAAAAGAATCGCGTGGGCGCGTGGCTCGTCAAAAAAATCCCAATACGGCAAGTCCTCAGCGAGGCTTTCGTCTCTTTGTGCTTTCATGGATTAACCTTTTTTAAAGCGCCGATATTTTAGGTCGGGGCGGCATGCCGCTCGGTAAGACGGAACGGTCAAAAATTCGCCCAGATGCTGGAGATAGCTGTCGGGCCTTCCCCGTTTGGCAAAGAAGAGGAACAACGCCAGTCCTAGCGTTGTTCCCCACACCAAGAGGTAGCGAAGGGGGGATGCTCCGAAGATCAAGTTCGTCACGCTCAAATTCAAAAAGATGAGAAGAAGATCAGGCAATTCAAAGCCGAAGAGCTTTGTCTTCATCTCCAGCGCACGCGGAACCCTTGATGCCAGGAGTTCGTCTTCCATTGAGGCCCCCTAGCGCACGGTCTGCGCGATGAAGTCCACGATGGCCTGGGCTCCAAACCCAAAAATGCATCCCAAGACCGCATAGAAAATATGCGTCTTGGCGTTCGGGTTCCCGGTAAAGAAGGAGATCGCGCCGACGGCGATCCCGATTACCGAGAGCAGCGGGAGAATTACTCCCGTGAGTTTTACTTTCACGCCATTCAGGCTCGAAACGAGATCCGCAAAGGCCAGATCAGGAATGAGAAGGCCCGCTAAAAGAAAAAGACCAAAAACCAGAAACGTATGCCGGTGCTTCATTTGCACTCCTTTGGAGAAATCCGAGCAGGCTCAAATGAATGCGCAAGTATGAGTTTACTTAGGCCGCGTCGGTCAGTTCTTCGGGTGCGGCGAGGCTAGCGGAATAGGCAGATGCCTCCGGGTAGATATTGAGGTAGAGCGGTTTTGGAAACAGGTCGAAGTGGAGCGCGATCAGGCCTTGAGTGGTGTCCACCGCTGCGTTCCCGACGATGTTCCAGAAGTAGCGGTTGCGTGCGCCGGGGTTTTTGTTCGGTTCCCTCGTCATGATGAAGTATTTCGAGGCATCGTTGTTGTTCTGGAGGAGGTAGTACCGCTCCAGAAGGAAGGTCCACAGACGCAGGGTATAGATGTTTTGGCCTTCCTTGAGGTAGGCCATGCCTACGCTTTTGGTCTTGGCCACTTTGCCGCTCACTCCCGGTTCCCCGAGAAAGACTTGGAAGCGGTAGAATTTACTCTGGTCGTTATTTTGGTGCGCGTTTTCCATAGATGGCGATCTCCCTTTTAAATGCGGTTAGGCTACGTAAGTTTCCGGGCGTTTTGTTTCAGCTTTTCCAAGCATGGGGCGGAGTTCGGTCAGCGTGCTCTCGATGAGATGGTCGATGTCGCTCCAGCGCATTCGGGTAAGACGGGCAATCTCGGCGATTTCCCTATTTTCCCAGAAGCGCAAATGGAGAACGATTCTTTGCAAGGGGCGAAGTTCTTTGAGCGCGGCGTGTAGCTGCGAACGCGCGTTCATGGGTACCGCGAAATTTATGGGTTCGGAATTGTGAGCCAAGTTCACGGCGTAGCTCCTTTCTTTAGGCATGGGGGCAGTCAAGCGGATCGGTGGGAGTATTCGCTCGGGCTAGAGAACGAGATCCAATCGCTAGGGCTCAAACGGCTTTGGCAGTAAAGACAAAACGTCGATGCTGGATTCGCCAAGAGCCTCGCCTTGCCAATAGCTTTTTCGCACTCGGCACAGACGCCATACCGGCCATTCTCCATACGCGTAAGAGCCGCACGAATCTTCCGCAGCTGGTGCGCCGTGTGATTGCTTAAGGAGATGGCCGCGTTCTGCTCCATGAGACGCGTCACCTGATCGGCTTCATTTTTGTTGTCCTCGGGGTCCACCACGTGTACGGGCTCCCCGGGTTTTCTCCTACCAAGCAGCAACTCCATTTGCCGCTCAAGAGCCCGGCGTAGTACCTCCTGCTCTTCAAAGCTCGGGATTTCTTCCGAACTGGCGCGAAGATTCGCCAGAGCCATCAATCCCGTCCCGGCCGCGTGCTAATGGCACGCATCTCGGCACGCCGCTCACGCACCTCTTCCCGCTCTTCCGGGGTCATTTGGGCGCAGGTGCAGGCAGACAGGCTGGTAGACAGAAATAGGATTATGAATAGGGTTTTCATTACAAGACTCCTTGGGTTTGTTGGGAGAAGCCGCAGTGACGGCAGATGGGGGCTTTGGAGCGAACTCGGGTGTGCAGGTCGCAGTGGCGGCAGCGGTACCACCAGCCGCGGTCGGTGGCGAAATCCTCTGGGTCGAGGGCCTTATAGTAGTTGTTGTCTTCAAAGGCTTCCTGGAGGTCCACCTCCTCTTCATGGGCGGGCCGCGAAGAGAAATGGGTTCCAAGGGTGGATGGTGTGCCGGTTCCTATGGTTGGAGCGGTAGCTTGTTGGGGTAAAAGAAACATTTGGGTTCTCCTTCTTGAGAACCCCTAACGCGCGAAGTGTTCCAACCCGAAATGACGTTTAATCGGAGTAGGGAGTGATTCGTCTCAATAATGAGAAAATCGGCGTCTCACTTTTGAGAAAAATCTCATTTTTGAGACAAACGAAAGGAAGAGAGCGAGCGGTAAATTTCAGGAGAGATGTCGCATGAGCTGCGTTAAGCGAGTTTATTCATAAATTCATTTTCGGGCTGTTTCAAGGAATTTAATGCGACAACTTCCACGTACTCCCAGTTTTTTGTCGCTGCCGACCACCGTTTCGGATTTTGACCTCTAGCTAATTCGTAAACGGCTTTTCGTTTTTCGAGGATAAGAATGTCCCTCCGTTGGTGTCGGTCCTCTGGGGTCACGAACTTGATTCCGCTGTGCAAGTGCTCCGTATTGTACCAGCGCACGAAATTCTCCACCCAATCAGCTGCAGCGTCGATCGACTGGAAGGGATTATCGGGATACCAGGGCCGATACTTCAATGTCTTGAACAAAGCCTCGGAGAACGCATTGTCGTCGCTGACGTTGGGCCTGCTGAAGGAAGGCATTACGCCGAGCCGCTTTAGGGTGTTCAGCATGGTAGCGCCCTTCATCGGACCACCGTTGTCGGAGTGGATAAATAGGCTGTGCGGCTGCACGCCTTCCCTGAGACAAGCCTCTCTGATCATACGCGCGGAGATTTCGCAGCTTTCAAAAGCTGCCAGATCCCAGGCTATGATTTTCCTGCTGTAAATATCGACGACCATGTAGAGGTAGAAAAACATTCCCAAAACATTCGATCGTAAATATGTGATGTCCCAGCTCCAGATTTGATTAGGCCCATTTGCCACCAGCTCCTGCGGCTTATGATGGGTTCTTGGGCGCGCCTTTTCCCGGTGGGCCAAGAGTTCCTTCAGCTTCAACAGGCGATGGAACGTGGATTCCGAGGCCAGATAGATACCGCGATCCGCGAGGAGCGGCACAATCTGCCTTGGGTTCTTATCAACGAACTCCTTGCTGCAGCAGGTTTCGACAACGGCTTTTCGCTCTTCATCAGAGAGCTTATTGGCCGGTTTCGTCCTAGGTCCGCGCCGAAGATCTCCGGCAGGATTTTTCCGCCAGCGTTCAAAGGTGCGCACGCTCAAAAATATCGTTTCGCAGGCCCGGGCTAGTCGGGCTCCCTCTTTGTTGGCTTCCTCGATGAGCTCGCCGGCGGTTCGTCGGTCGAGTCGGCCGATTCTTCGGCCTCTGGGGCCGGCCAGATGGATTCGGCTTTTTTTTTGAGCACAAGCAAGGCTGTGGCCTCGTTAAGGGCCTTCTCTTTCAGCATGAGCTGCCGCTCAAGATCCCGCACCCTTTTGAGGAGTTTAGCTTCTGCAGATGGCTTTTGGCGTCCGTCGCGTTTCACTTCTTCCAGCACCTCGGTTTTCCATTGTACGATGTGGCTATAGTACAGGCCTTTGCTGCGCAAGTATTCTCCCATAGCCTGGTCGCTCAGGCCTTGAGTTTCCATCACGGCCTTGAGCTTGGATGTAAAGCTCCAATCCTTCGGCCGCCCAGGTTTTTTTTGGACGCCGAAGGCATCGGCGCCATGAGCCTTGATCCACCTGAACAAGGAAGAGCGGCCAACGCCGTGCTTCTTGGCAACTCGTCCGACGTCTCTCTCGGGGTCATTCATTACTTCGCCTATAAGGGTCCTCTTAAACTCCGGACAATTGGCCACGATCAGAACTCATTTCTCCGCTCTCGGATTTAGAATCTGATGCGACATCTTCCCTGGAACAGAGAGCGAGCGAGAAAAGATAGCGTGGATTTACTTGCGGAGGGAATCGGCAGAAATGCCGAGATCTTTCAATTGCCGATAAAGCGTGGCCCGCGAGATGCCGGTGGCCCGAGCCACGGCTTCAAGGCCATCATGCTTTTCGGAAGCCCTCAAAAGGTACGCCGAGAGCAGGCGTCTCGTAGCCTCCTCGGCGGTAAGACCCTTTGAAAGCATTTCCTCAGCGGCCGCGCCAATCGCGTCGGCCGCCGCCGGGGCGCTCGGGGCCGAAGCATCCGATTCCCCGTCTTTACTGAGGTGGCGCGAGAGGTGGGCGCGGGAAATGATGGGAATCTTTACCGCCGCGACCATTGTATCCACGAAGCCCTTGAGCTCCCGGATATTTCCCTTCCACGGGAGCCCCTGCATGAAAATAACGGCGTCCTCGGAAAATTCCTTGTCGAACGAACCCAAATTCTTGAGGTGTTCTTCCACGAGGAGGGGAATATCCGCTTGCCGGTTCCGTAGTGGCGGGAGGTCTACCTTGATCTTGCGTATCCTCTCGACAAAGTCGGGCAGGAGCTTGCCGGAAGAGAGCGCTTCATCGACCGGAATGTTCGTGGCAGCGATGATCCGGAACTTCGAGCGCATTTCTTCGTTCGAGCCAACCGGCGAGAATACGCCGTCGTTCAGCACGCGGAGGAGCTTTTGCTGGAGGAAGGGAGGAATGTTGTGGATTTCGTCGAGGAAAAGGTCGCCGCCGTTCACAATATCGAGCGCGCCACGCCGATCGTGGGTGGCTCCGGTGAAAGAGCCCTTCTTGTGGCCAAAAACCTCGGATTCGAAAAGCTGCGGAGTCAGGGCCGAGCAATCCAGCACCTTGATGGGACGCTTTCCGTCAAAAGCTTTGGCGTTCGCGTGAATGCGCCTCGCGACCAACTCCTTACCCGTGCCGGTCTCTCCATATATAAGGACGCTCTGGCTTGGAAGAATGGCGTCGACGCTACGGAGTACTTGTTTAGCCGAGGGCGTGGCTGTCATAAACGCATAACGTTCTTCGACCAGCGCCCCCTCCCTGTGAAGGCGGGAGAGCAACGATTGGCGGGCGAGCCAAGCAAGCTCGTCAAAGGAGATCGCCGAGCGCCGGAGGTACCAATCGACGCCGCATTCTTCCACCGCCCGCGCCATGGTTACCTCTTCCTCGGTGGAAGAGACGACCACCGTATAGAGGTCCGCGTTAATTTCCTTGATCTTGATGGAAGCCACTAGGCCAGTCATTCCCTTGGATCGCTCCGATTGGGAAAAGTCGAGGTCCAGGATCACGAGGTCAAAAGGCTGCGCCTTTACGCGCTCGACGGCTCCTTCCGCGTAATCGATGCAGGTGAAGTCGGCGGTAACATTCTCTGGAAGTGCAGCCTTGAGACCTGCCATGATCGCAAGGCGCTCATGCGCCATGTCTTCCGCAAGGAGGATGCGCAGCTTATGCATTGGCGCCTCCTAAGGTAGGCAGGAGCACTTCAAATTTGGCGCCGCCCCTGTGCGGAAGAGCCCGGATGCTTCCGCCATGAACAGCGAAAATCTCTTTGGTGCTGGCCAGGCCAAAGCCCGTTCCGCCAACTTTGAATGTAACGAGAGGCTCGAAAATCTTCTCCAAGAATTCTTCCGGGATTCCGCCGCCGTTATCCGTGTACGTGATCTTGACCGTATTGAGGCCGTGCAGGGAGAGGTCGATTTCGATCTTGGCGTTCCGTTTCTCGTCGGCGGAATTTTCCAGGAGATTGACGAAGGCAGTTTCGAGCTGAATCTGGTCGCCGAGGATCTGGTACTCACCGGGGACGGAAAGGGAGAGAAAAATTTCTTTCAGTTTCGTATTCAAGTGGGCGCGCGCCTGGACCGACTTGAAGACATTCGCGAGCGATACTTCTTCCCGCGCGATGGTCGATCGCTTGGCAAACTGGATAGCGTGGTTGATGGACTCCTTGCCGGACCGAATTCGCTTCGCAAGAGAGGCGGTGCCTTCAAGAAGTTCTTCGTGCGACGCGGATTTTAGGAGCAAGGGCATTGCGTTCAGGAAATTCTCAGCCTCGTTGAAGGGAGCTTTTAGGTCATGGCTCACCTGGCCGACGATCAGGCCCAGCTGCTCAATCCGTGTCTTTCGCTCATACCTGGCTTTATAATCTTCGAGCATCCGTACGAGATCCTCTGCTGACCTGCCAAAGGCATCGAACTCGTCTTCGCCGCCTCTGGCTCCAAAGAGCGTGCGAGCCCGCTCAAAGGCGGCGTTTGCTACCGCCAAGCGGCCCAGCAGGTATTTCTCTTTCTTCGCGATGGCTCGATGGATTAGCCAAAAGGCCACTCCCGTGAGAATAGCCGCAACGCCCTCCCAGAGTCGCAGCATTATCGGAGGGCGGGAGAGATCATTGCTCACGACAACGGCAAACTTGAAATCGTCTCGTGGAGTCCGATCCGAATTGGGCGAAAAAAATATACTGGCAGACTCGCCAAGGCATATGGTCGGCGACACAAAACGGCAACCGGAAAGATAGGGGGAAATCTTGTTTTTTTCATCTGAGAAATAGTGTGAGAACTGCTTGTCTTCCGTAATGGCGCGCGTGGTGAGCAATTCATCCCTGACAGAGCGGGTCTTGTTGAGGATAATGTCCCGTTCGTGGGAGCGAATTACAGAAAATATCGCTTGCGCCCGATCTTCCACCAGGCGAGGGGCCACAAAAAGCTGGGCCAAAGTATAAAAGCCTACCGTCACGCCTAGCGCAACAAGCGTTAACGTGAGACGGATCGAACCAAAGGTAGATTGGGTGGTCTTTGAACTCACTCCGGCACCTTCAGTTTATAGAACGGGATGTCGCCATCATAGGTGGTGATATTATTTAGATCTACGCGAGTTGGCCGAAATAGGTGAACGTAGGCGCGGACGGTCAGGGGTACGATCTTTCCCGATGAAAGGAATTCTCTTCCGACCGTTTTGATGATCTCGGATCGCTTGGCGTCGTTCGCTTCATGGGTGGCAAGATTTACCAGGCGCTTGATCTCATCCGTCGCGTTAAAATCCGCATAGGGGCCAACCGTGTCGAGGTGGAGCTCGATTTCCGGATAATCTGTATTCATTCCCTGGCTGGTGAATATGTAGTGAATAGGCTTCTTGGAATCTGACTCCACAAAACGAACTTTAGCGCCAATTTGCGAGAATACCCGACTCACGGCTTCCCCAAGTGGGCCGGTGCTACGACTATTGCTGATCACGATCTCGTCAGGTAGCTTCGGCGACGATTTCGCGGTCGGGATGGCAGGAATCTCCTGCCTAGACAGACTGCCAAAGGTTTTTTCTGGAAAAAACTGATGAGATCGCGTCTCAAAGCTACGCGGGGTCTCGAACCGAAAGTTATCTCGAAAGGCCTGGGCAATGTATTTCGCTTGCTCGGAAGAAACGTGGTTGGTGTCCGCTACTAGAAAGACGGAAACCGACGGTACTGTAGCCTTATAGGCAAAGCCCTTCTCTTCCGCCTGGGATACAATTTGTTCTGCATCACTGTTGCGAACCTCGACGAAATCATAATCGCCAAGCGAAGAGCCGGTTCCGAGATTCTTGAGAAAGTATATTTCTACTTCCTCTGGTGCATTCGGTACGGCTCGCTGAAAGAACTTGTTCCTAACCAAGTGCACGATTTGGCTCGTTGTATCCGCTTTTGCCACGGTGTAAGCGCCGCTCGTTACCGATAAACTTGCCACGTTTCCGGCGCCGTCGAGAGCTTCCTTAGGTACGATACCAAACTCAGGGGTCGTTAGGAGAAACAGGAACGAGGGCGTCGGTGCCGATAGCTCAATCTGTAGTTCAGTTGGGGATGCAGCTGTGATTTTCCGGATGACGGACTTGGCGTTGATATGGCCATTTTCCTCTCGGGCCATGATCCGCTCAAACGCGAATTTTACGTCGGCCGAGGTGATCGAGCGGCCATTACTGAATTTGACATCCGGGTCGATCTCAAAAGAAATAGTGAGGTTATCGGGGCTCATGCGAAAGGATCTCGCGACCGCTGCACTTTGATCGGAAGTGATCAGCGTATCCCAGAGATTGTAATGCAAATGATAGAGTGCAATCGTCGAGATATTTTCGGGACTAAGCTGCCCCTCGGGGATTTTCCCCGGAAGGGCTACTCTAATGATTTTACTTCTGTTGTGCATAGTTATCTTCCGGTTTGCGTAAAACGTAGAAAACGCGACGGTGAGGATAAGAATCCCTGCCCACACTCGTTTGTTCATGACAAGATCAGCCGCCGTCACGGCAAATGGGAACCTCGGTTTCCGCCTGGGGGCCCTTCTCGATGGTTACGGTGTCATTTGTAGTTTTTTCGCGGGATTCCTTTTCCTGACCACTGGATTCAACGCTCTTCTCGGCGAGTGGCGTGGCAAGCGCGGGAAGAGAGAAGAGCAGAGCGATAGACGAAAGAACAGAATAGATTTTTTTCATACATTGGCCTCCTGAATAAAATACGTGATGTGGTGGTTCTGGTCCTGGTGCTGAAACTGTTTTAGGTCGCTGACTACGGCAGCATTTGTTTGAAGCGATGGCTCGACGCTGATACTGGAGAGCTGAGAGGCGCTGAGGAGTCGATTGGCTTTCGTATAGGTTGGAAGGTTCGAGGCAGGAGGATTGTAAATACGGATGTTTCGTACCTCCCCCCAGGCCTTAACAAGCGCCATAAGAGGATTGTTCGATACAGCTTGCGTTGCCGTAGGTACTCCAAGATGGGAAAATAGTGCCAGAGCGATAAAGCGGTCCTGCGCCCGGCCCAGACAGAGTTTGGCTTGGAAGATGGAAACGGAAATTCCGTAAAAAACGGATGACTTTGCCAGCTTCATTAAAACCAGCGTTTCTAATGTTTCGTTCCAGGCATTTTCGGCGGACGACTTAGCATCGGGGTGTGCCGCGATCCCGAGCATGTGCGCGCCGAGCGGGTGGGAAAGCTGAAATTGACTTTCGATGCACTCGGAGCGGCACTTGGCCATCGCATGGCCTACCGAAAATCCGATGCCTTCTGCATGGATGCGTGTGCCTGGGATCGGACTGATGCACCTTACAAAGGCGATCGAGGTTAAATCTCGATAGATCGTGAACTCCATAGATACCAGTCCTGTATAGTCCCCGGACAATCCCAAGGCGGCTGAATAGTACATTGGTGGACAAGAATGGTCAAATAATATGTAACCTATTACTTATGCTGAAGAAATTTGCGGAAAACGATATATTCCCTACATATACGCAGGCTTACACTCCCGCCACCGTTTTTGGCGTTCGCTCCTCGAATTCGATGTGGGCTGAGCGCATGCGTATCGATTCCGCCGAAAACGTCGGTGTGGCCACAACGAGCCCGTTCGCCTGAAAAAACAGCCTGAAAAAACTCGTAAATATCGTCTCTGAATTTACCGAAATTACTGCGGTTAAAAACGGCTATGTCGGGATCGGTCTGACATCGCCTGAGACGCGGCTCCATGTCGATTCGGCACTCAATGTCGGCGCCGGTTTCGCGGTCGGCGGCAACGCCAATGGCGTTCATCCGGTCACCGGCTGGGGTGGCGCTCAAGGAGTCAATTTCTCCGCCGGCGGCGGCGAAGTGAACTTCTGGAACACCTGGACGGCGGCGGGCACGTCCTTCCAATTCCGTCAGAAGACCGGCGCGGCCGCCTCAAGCGCGCTCATGTCGATTTTCCCGAGCGGTAAGGTCGACGTGAACGGCGATCTTTCGCTGAAGGGTCAGAGTGCGATGGCGCTCAACGGCGCCAATCTGGCGGTTGGCGACATCGCCTCTTCCGAAGGGGCGATCACTACGCTCACCTTCCGGACCAACGACAGCGCGAGGATGACCGTCGACGGTAACGGAAACGTCGGGATCGGAACGACAACCCCAGGATACGGATTGCAGGTGAATGCAAGCGAAGGAAACGGTTGGGTCGCAGGATTTCAATCTACTGATGGAACCAAAAATGGTCGTGTACTTCTTGGATCGCGTGCCGCAAGTTCCGGCTCCGTTCAGGGTGCAACGAATGCTGGAGCGGCGAGTTCTTTGCTTCTCAATCCAGATGGCGGCAACGTCGGGATCGGAACGACGAGCCCTGGATCTAAACTCGACATTAACAGCGGATTCCTGCGCGTCACCCAGGACAAGGCCAGCACCGGCGAGCTCGACTCCCACCTCGTTCTGCGCGGCTCGGCGAACACAAATGAGACCCTGTCCCTGGGCTTCGATACCACGAACAATTTTGGCTGGATCCAGGCTAACGATTACGGCACTGCGAACCGCGCGTTGGTTCTTCAACCTAACGGCGGCAACGTCGGCATAGGCACGACGAGCCCGGGAGCTAAGCTTCACATTGCGGGATACGCAGATACGGATACGCCGGGTCCCACTATTCTTGCTCTGACTCCCCATTTTGGCTTCCGCCGAGACACATCGGAACGCCTTATCCTCGATTACTATAATAGCGGATACTGGCCAATGATGACTTGGGAAAGGGTCAACGGATACGTCGG
>Ga0247843_1000829_pt1 | contig 69280 bp, 56 predicted proteins | sample LaCruzMarch2017__FD_192420 | JGI IMG/M metagenome (GOLD analysis project Ga0247843, IMG submission 192420) | Freshwater microbial communities from meromictic Lake La Cruz, Castile-La Mancha, Spain - LaCruzMarch2017_8m | ecosystem: Environmental > Aquatic > Freshwater > Lake | place: Spain...
ACACCAGAAGCGCGCTCCAGAGGTTATACTCCTGGGCGCTTTAGTTTTAATGTTAAAGGCGGTCGTTGCGAGGCCTGTAAAGGCGATGGCGTCATTAAAGTTGAGATGCACTTTTTACCCGATATTTTTGTTCATTGTGATCATTGTCAAGGTAAACGCTATAACCGCGAAACGCTGGAAGTGCGTTATAAAGGGCAGACCATCGATGATATTCTAAACATGACCATAGAGCGTGCGGCTGATTTTTTTACTGTCGTTCCCAGTTTAGCAAAAAAACTACAGACCTTATTAGATGTGGGTTTAAGCTATATTACCTTAGGACAAAATGCCACCACGTTATCAGGCGGTGAAGCGCAGCGAGTGAAGCTTGCCAAAGAACTGTCCAAACGCGATACTGGAAAAACCTTATATATTCTTGATGAACCCACCACAGGTTTACATTTCCATGACATAAAACAATTACTGAGCATTCTTCATACCCTCCGTAATCATGGCAATACGGTAATCATCATTGAACATAATCTTGATGTCATCAAAACCGCTGATTGGCTTATTGATATGGGCCCAGAAGGCGGTGATGGTGGCGGCATGGTCGTTGCGGAAGGAACACCCAGAGAGATTGCTAAAAATCCTGCCTCGCATACCGGCTTTTATTTAGCAAAATTATTTACTGCTGAGGCTCGCTTACCGCTTTCTTAGTCTTTTGAACAACGTGTGCTGAATGTATTGGAACATACCCGCACGCCGTTAATTCAACAAAAGGTTTACGTTACGCATGATGCGTTGCATCATCATGAGCAGTCTCAGTATCATGCTAATGAAGATGATCAAAATTATGATCATAATGAGACGAACCATTATCGTCTTCTTCTTTAGATAACTGTCCCATAAAATAATCTTTAAAGACCGGCATGAAACTCATCGTGATTGGAATGGAATAAAAACAATAAATAGCGGCTGCTTCACCTGTTGACACACCAAAAAACCACTGCGGTACAAATAAAGTCATAATCGCCATGACAAAATGGTAACTCGCCATTTTTTGATTATTTTTCCATAAAAAGCCACTTATCGCTAAGGCAAACAGTGAACCATGAGTGATAAATGATCCAAATGCACTCGTTATAGAGTAAGCAATGTGATAACGCCCTTTTTTCAAACAGGCAACAATATCACCAACAAAATTAGGGGTATGTTCGAATAATTTTGCATCAAAAAACTGCCATTGACTGGGTAAGAAATTAAAAATTAAAAACGTAGAACTTAAGCCTAAGCCAATGAAAGCAGCTTTTTTTAAAGCCGTTTTATCTGTTGAGTAGGTCGCTAACGCCGGCATAATCGCTAAGGCTTGTAAACTAACATGATAGGTGGACATTTGACTTAACAACAGATTAGTCCCAAAACCACATTGATCCGCAACAGGATAAGCAAGATATTGAATAATCTCCATTAATGCAAAATGAAAAATTGCATACGCACGTGCAACACGTACCCACAAAGCTTCATCTTTATCCATAAACGTTATTCCTGAAGCAATAACGCCAACGACCCCTAATCCCAATGACATAGTTGCACTAAAACACATAATAAAACCCTATAAACAGTTTTTAATGATTAAACATCTAAGACTCTTATAAAAAAAATCTACAATGTCACGCCTTATTGTTATCGTAATAAACCACACTATCATACTAAATATTATTAAATCCATTGTAAAATTAAGTGTATTGAGCATTTTACCCTCAGCTCATTAGCATTCATGAGAACACTTTTCTGTATTGGCTACACTGTTCAGTTAAATAATTAAAAAATCATTAGCATTCATATCAGGATGCGTAGTGGTGCCTAATGTTGTAATGGTGCCTAAGGTTGCAATGGTAATTGGTGTTATTGCTGTGGCATTGCCATCGGCATCGTAAGATAATTTTCCTGTGTTGGTATCGTAAATAATATAATCATTGGCATCTACGGCTAGCGCTCCAATCTTTTTAACAAAATTATCTGCGCTGAGTATTTTTGGCATTAATGATTTAAAAAATTTATTTTCCAATTTAATACTATCTTCGGATGAATTAAAGTCATTAATCGTACAAATATACTGCCCTAATAGGCCATTAAATAAAAAAACATCAGCGCCTGATCCGCCACTGCTTACCGTACTGCCTTCACTACACACTAGCGTATCCTTACCTACGCCACCGCTTAAGGTATTTTCGCCTGCACCACCATTTAAAGTGTCGTTGCCTGTTCCGCCCTCTAATGAGTCATCATTTAGACCACCAAATAATTTATCGTTGCCATCGCCACCTAACAAAGTATCGTTACCCGTACCGCCGTATAACCTATCATTGTTACTACCACCGTCTAGGTAGTCATTCCCTTCGTCTCCCGATAATACATCATTATTTTGTTCACCAAATAACACGTCATCGCCACTGCCACCGTACAAGGTATCGTTACCTTTGCGACCCGATAAATCATCATCTAATAGCAAGCCTTTCAATAAATCTGGCATGTCAGAGCCTATTAAACTATCTTTTTTTGCATTGCCATTCTGATCGCCTGTATATTGATTTGGCTCCACATAAAGTATGTCTAGGTTAGTTAATTTTATGCTTTCAATAGGTAGATTCTTATAATTGACATCAATGGTATTGATTTGAGCATTAACAACATAAGACACATCACCATCTTTTAAGGTATCGGCATTGCCCGTAATGATTAACTGTTGCGCTATTTTCCAATTTGCAGGCGTAAAGCTAAGGGTGGGTGTTTTAATGAGGCATTCCGAAGCATCGCTGCTAGTAAAACGAATAACAACGTCACGCAGCGGTGCTGAGCTTAGTTTAACCGTTAATTTTGCACTATCGCCCTTTTCACTCGTGATTAAATCACTGCCCGTGATACTCACATTTGCCAGTTTGCTAATGGGCACGCCAGCTACTAGCAAGGTATTTAAACTATTTACGCTTTCCTGTGCGCCGGTGCCGTCCGTGTATTTTGCGGTGACACTAATGACTTTTCCAATATCCTTGGCTGTTAATATGTACTTAGTGCTGTGCGGATTAGGGACAATAGTATTGCCATTTGCTTGCCAACGATAGCTGACAGTGCCCAGTCCATCAGGATCGGTAAGTGTATGGCTAACGCTTAAAGTTTCACCAATAAAAGGATTGCCACTCAGCATGACTACACCTGAGGGCGCGTGATTAGTGCTATTAACCTTAATGGTTAAAAAGCGTTCAGTGCTATCAATATCAACGCCTGGATTTATTGCGGCATCACCAATGCCACCATCATCTTGAAGCTGAAAACTTAGAACTGTTTCGCCACTAAAGGCATTGCTAGGAGTGTATTTTAATTGCTTAAGATTAATATTAGCGGCACTCAGAATGTCTCCAGCAACCACATCATTACCCATGTATTTCAAACTACCTTCTGCAGGTATACTTGTAATGATTACATTTTTAAGGGCATTGGCTGGCACATCATTGGGATCAGTAAAACCAAAATCATTTAACGAAAAAGTATAAGGCGTGTTAAGTGCGGTAGATAAGGTTTTATCTTGACCAATCGGTGCATCATTGACACTTATTAGCGCGACTGAATTTGAATATAAAGTAGACAAGGCCAATCCTGTGCCTTGAAGCCCTGTATTACCATCAGTCGCTAACCAATCAATTTGGATTTGCTTGGGTAAGGGTGTTACCTCATTTTTATAGCTAATATGTTGTAAAACATCATTAACTAAGGCTTGTGTAGCATTGTCTTGAAAATTAATTGTCAGTGTGCCATTAAGGATACTGATGTCAGCAAACATTATTTTTTCAAGGGTAAAAAGATAATTATCATAAAAAGTAAATAATGCTCCGGTGCTATCAAAGCTAAAGATATCTGTTTTATTAGCGCCATTATGGCGAGATAAACTAACCGAAGCGCCCGCATAATTATTAATGCTTGTTAAATAATCATCGATTAATTGCACGCTGGAATCTAATTTTATAGGAATTAAATCTTCGATATACTTGGGCGTTGACGTAAGCCCCGTCATTAATGTGCCCGTGCTAATATCATACTGCGCTAACACGCTATCATAGCCAGTATTGCCATTTTCTAGCCACCCAGTGAGCGCAAGTTTTGTATTATCGGTAGCTTCCGTGAGCGCATAAGCATAATCATTAGCAGAACCAAAGTCGGTGAGTACTTTGCCATTATTACCAAAACTGGTATCTAAATTTCCCTCCGTGGTATACCTCGCTAACGCTGCATCATAACCAAGGTCACCATTGTGGCTATAGCCTGCCACAACTAATTTGCCATCATGCTGCACAATAATTGAGCGTGCAATATCCGTTGATGAATTAAAATCCGTTGTTACCACGCCGCCTGTCCCAAAAGTAGGATCGAGCACACCAAATTGATCATAACGCATGAGGGTGAAGTCGTAGCCCTGATTGGTGCCTTTATAGCTTGAACCTGCAACGAGTAATTTTCCATCTGCCTGAATAGCGGTCGAACACACTTCAGTTACTGATGCAAATGATGCGTCATTGGTTTGCGTAACAATGCCATCATTACCCGCACCAAAACTAGTATCAATTACACCCTCAGAATCAAAGCGTGCCAAGATAAAGTTAGTCGCACTGCCCGTATCACTATAACCAGCCACCACTATTTTTTTATCTGGCTGAATAATCACCGAATTGGCAACCCCGTAAAGTTGGTTAATCTTTAAAATAACGCTACCGTTGCTACCAAAACTTTCATCGACACTACCATCAAGATTGTACCGCACCAAGGCAAAATCTAAGCTTCCACTGCTATTGACACTTGACCCTGTGACCAGCAATTTATCTTGATCAAGATAATCTTTAATAATATTTAGGGTGTAGGCCTTACTATCTTGATTATTAATAGCTGTGCTAACACGCCCTGTGTTTGCATTGAAGGTAGGATCAAGTCCACCGTCTGGGTTGTAGCGCAGTAACGTAAAGTCATTTATGGAATTGCCATCGACATCACTATAACCTGCAACAAGCAGTTTACCGTCAACCGTAAGTGCAAGGGCTCTGGCACTGGTATCTGTATTACTCAAATCCGTAAGCACCTTGCCATTGCTGCCAAAGGTATTATCCAAAAAACCATTATTATCGTAACGCATTAAGGTAATATTACTGTTGCTTGCTCCTGCCACCATCCAATCGCCATCTGCTAAAGCAAGAAGTGAATAACTAAAATCATTGGTTGCAACGGTGGACGATAAGGCAGAGCCAAAATTAGTGATGGCTTTGTTATTGAAAATAGTGCTAGTGAATATAGGCGCGGTATTGGTTGTCATAAGAAACTCATGAAATTAGAAATTGGCAAAAAAAGCGTTGGTGTTTTTTTATCTCTTTGCTTTTAAATTATATGGGCGAAGGCTTTAGCCTTGAAATTAAGGCACGCCACGCTTATCTTCATAACATATTACTCATAACGCCAAGAAGGATGATTTAAACTTCGAGCATAAAGTTGGTCGTATTCAGGACGCAATCGAATCATCGCCAACCTTTGCCAGCGTTCAGGCATATCTAACTCTTTTGATTGATTAAACTTGCTAGTTAATAAATCTTGCTTATAGTCAATGTGTCGAATGTTTAAAAATTTCTCAATATTCCATAATGAGCCCTCTGGAAAAGCAGTAAAGTCTTCTAAATAAAATAATCGCACATGTTCTTTGCCCAACACGCGCACTAAGCGATCATAATTGTCGAGATATTGGGTATTTTTCCAAAACCAATCTTTATTTAAAAACTGTCTAAATTCTTTTACATCAATAGAATGAATACGCTCTTCCTGACCATTAAACTTATAATTAAATTTAACATGAGACCATAAGCGTTCAAGCGGATCGCGTAAGGTATACATCACCTTAATTGTCTTGGCTACTGCTTTTATTTTGTTCAAGCCATCGTCATCAATCAAGGCATATTGATTAGAAAAATCAGCACAATACACGCGTGGCTGAACGCCTTCAAACAACGAACAATACCAATCATCAGTAATTTCTTCAGGTTCTGCATACTGGCTGTACCACGCTAAAACCTTTTCGTTACATTGTCTTTTAATGGCTTTTTTTAGTTTTAACTGTCGAGTTTGATACGCTAACTTATTTCCAATTGATTGTTGATATGAAAAATAATGGAGCTCTTTTTCTGGAGTAAAATGAATCAGAGGGTGTCCAGCCAGTTGTTTATATAACCAGGTAGTTCCTGCCTTCATTGCGCCCGCGCCAATCAGCAAATTTTCAATCATCTCTTTTCCTTGCTGTTACGCTTTACACTTATCTTTGCCAAAGACCTTATCTAAATACGCTTGGTTGGTGCTATATCTGGCGTCAAGTAACGCTAAGGTTTCTTCAGATAGTTGGCTAGTTTCTTCAAGTGCATTAATTTTGGTTTGCACAATTTTTTGATACTTCGGTAAAGAAAGCTCCAGCTCTAAAAAAACCGACAAGATTTCTGCGGTATCTTCAACTGAACCAAATAATTCATCATAACTAATCATCAAAACATGTTTAAAATGTTGTTGATATTGTGTAAGCGCATGTTCGTAATCATTAAAAGCATCGTGAACGCGTAACCATTCTTCATGGCCTGGCTGGGTTAACACGCGCAGCATTTCTTCTTCAAACAAGATTTTATCACTGTCATCCTTGCCATGCATAAATAATTTAAAGGCAGAAATAAAACGTTTAACTGGATTGCGTGCCAACAAAATAATTTTTGTATCTGCCCCCAGCATGGTTGCCATCGTACTGATTCCATTGGGGGGCAAAATCATATATTCAGGGGTAATTTCTCCCAAGAACTTATTGCTGGAGACGCAAGGGCGATAAAGATCAAGATAGTTAATATGTTGAACTTTTTTTGAGGACAACAGAAAATTTGTTCGTAACGAATTTTTAAAGCGTCGATTAATAAAATTTAACTCTTTCGCTTTAACAATATGCTCGATATCTTGATTTAGTTGATTGGTAGAAAATTTCTGCAACACATTAGGATGTCGCACACCAAAAAGTGTATCAAAATAATGTAGCTCTTTTACTGGATTCATGTAAATAGGCGTACATTGTTCTAAAATTGTGTACAACAAAGTAGATCCTGCGCGCTGAGAACCAATTCCAATTACAAACTTAGTCATTTTTTACACTCCTGTACCGTATGATAAATTTCTACTAATTCTTTTACTTGCTCATAAACGCTACGAATAGGACTGATTTCTGGCAAGGCTTTGTAGCGAGTGGGGTCGCTCGCTATGTTCATTAATACCTCAATAATATTTTCGATAGTGGGTGCAATGACGTGACCAGTGCGATCTTCAATAACATCTTCACCAATGCCGCCCATGGCACTGGCAACCACCCAGCAACCACAGGCGGCAGCTTCTCGCGTCACCAGCCCATAACTTTCTGGCCAAATTGAAGGCGCCCATAGCACATCAATTTGACGATACAACTCAACCACGCGTGTTTGGCTCATCCGACCAATAAAGGTGACAGGAACATTCCCCCAAAACGTGTCTAATCGATAATCTTCGTCATACGCATGATCAACAATCAACATGTGAACAGTTGTTGGTTGACATGACATGACGGCATTTTTTAGCAAAAAATAGCCTTTGTGTTCCGCCATTCCGCCGACATGTCCGCACACAACTTTATCCGTGTAACGAGTATCTTTTACTGCCCACGGCAAGGTTTCTGCAATGCCGTTTTTATTCACTTGAATGTCGGTAATCTCATTTTTACGATAAATATCTGCAAAACACTCTGATACGGTTAACACGGCCGCAGCTTTTTTTAACAGGTCTTGTAAATAAATAATACGTTCTAAGGACGCACTCACATCAGTAAAGCTGGGTGGCGTATAGTGTTGATATAAATCAGGATGTCCGTCTGGATAGACCTTGTTATTTGCATCCACTAAGAACTGATAATCTGAAATCCACCAAGCATCATGAACAGTCACCACATAAGGAATCCCTGCATCAAAAGCATGTTCTAGCATCGAGCCACTTAAGCGTTGTACGCAATGAAAATGAATTACATCAGGCTGTTCTATGGTTAAAAATTGAGCAAATAACGCACCTATTTTTTCATCACGAGGATACCAATCCATGTGCTCTCGCCATTGGATAGTTGCTCGATAGACACGCGCACCTTGGTACTGATATACCGATAATTGATGCGCTTTATCACGTTGCTCTGCATCACTGGTAAACACACATAATTCAAATTGATTACCATAATGCATCTGCAAGGTATCAAAATTATCAACCACCACACGCGTGCCCCCACCAATTGATTGTGGAGGGAAAAATACATTCACTAAGGCAATTTTTTTACGCAACGGCTGCATAAGAGGCTGAGCAGCCTGTAATGCTTCTTGTAAAATAATAGCCATATTATTGGCTAAAGCCGTTTGGCTGTACTCCTGTTGCACCCTCACTAGCGCTTGGGCGGCTATCTGTAAGCGTGTTTCTGGTTGCTCCACTAATATTTTTAAATGCTGATACCAATCTTCGGTAGTTATCGCAATTAAACCATCTTGACCATGCTGAATTACATCGCGATAATTCGCTGTGGCACTCAACACTGATGGAATCCCTAAACATGCGGCTTCAAACCATTTTAATTCACTTTTACACCCATTGATTTCATCATCAAGCAACACGGCAAGATTTATATCCGCACGATCTAATAAACGCCAATAGGCATTAATATTTTTTACTGGCGGAATTTGCTTAATTTTATCTGCATAATGCTTCACTACAGCATGGGGTAATTTTAAATAGCCCACAATAGTGAGTCTCACCTTAGAGTATTCATCAAAAATACGGATAAGCGCAGGCAATGCTAAGTCATTAAAATCACTATTGTGTGCCATCGTGCCACTACCATAAAAAATCTCAATAGTGTTGTTCGCAAGCACTTCAGACAATACTTTGGTTTTAAATGTGTTGTTAGAATCAACACCATTTCTATGCACAAAGCAGTGCTGACTAAAAACCAATGTGGCTAACTTGTCTGCTAATAACTGAGTCGATGCAATACCAAAACGACAATACTTTGCTGCCGCGTTGAACATTGCCATACCTTTTAAAATAGCGAAATAATTTGTTAACTCTAAATATCCACCATAGGTTTCTATTGGCGGTGGAAATTCACTGTCAAAGAGATAATCATCTATTTCATAAAAACCTAGTTTACCTGTTGCATTAACATGCGCCATGGCTTTAAGAATAAGGGGTTCGGCTGGTACACGATAAAAAATAACCACATCATGCAATAACAATGTCGAAAACTTTTTAGCCATATCTAACCATGATATTAAGCTTACTTTTTTCCCTATTAATTCCAATTGTTCAATTTTTTGGGTTACACGATAACGAACACATTGAGGGATATTTAAATCTGCAATGATTAGTACGCGATTAAGATCACACTGACCTAACGTTTTAACTGGCTCTGTCGCACCAAAACTGCGTAAATATACTGAGTAAATAAACGCTGAGATTTCACCCAATGAGGTTAATAACGTCTGTCGATTGTTAACAAGACATAATGACTCTAAAAGACCTTGTTGTGCTAACCAATAATTCTGTACTAACTCGTCAAGGCGGTCATTAAGATAGGTTGCACTTGGTTGCGCATTAAGGGCCGCAACTTGAATACGTAAGATCGCTTCAACATCAATAGTATTTTTTTTACAATTAATTAAATTTGCGTATAACCAGCGACTTTGCACGCCATGAGCTTGCGTAGCATAGTGATAATAAGCATAGGCTAGGTAATATTTTTTTTGTTCGAAATAGGTATTACCTAACAACTCAAAGGCTTCTGTACGTTGCTCAAAAAACAAACTGGTTTTTAAATAGGTTTGACCTGCTTCAACTTTATGCTGAATTAAATGAAATTTAGCTAAATCACTGTAAAATTTAGCATTAACGGCCTCAATTCGACTAATACGCAAAGCGTAATTATGTTGATTTTTAAATAACTGCACAAGCTCTTTGGACGTAAAATACACACCATATTCAGCATTGATTTCCACCATAGTTGCAAAAGAAAAATGCTCGGGTAACAACTTAGCCAGCTTACTTGCCGTTTGTGGCTTGCTCCCTAAACAGACGCCATTTACCAAAATACTAAGCACTGAATTTGCTTTTTGTTGTCCACCTAAGCGCATAGTATTGCTTGATAAGCTTGCTAAGTATGCGTCCACTAACGCATCGGGTACTGTAAAACTAAAACCCGAGCGCTTAAATTCTTCACCATGAATTGCCACAACATCTGGGCGCTCATGCCAAGTTAAAGAATCTATAACTTCTTCTGTATCACCAATGCGTAACGTAAAGCTTAACGGGGCATGATCGACACTCAATACCCAGCCACACACCAAAAACTCATCGACGTCTTCAATAAAGCCAAGTATTGCTGGTATTGCTCGTTGAATATCAATTGGACTGGCTGGGCTAAGCTCAATACTCTCTAAAAAGACCGCTTGCTTAGTAAATATGGCGTTATTAACTAAGCGTACGTCATTAGCAAAGACCTCAATTAATTGCCCCGCCTCCACCGCACTAAGATATTGCGCACGTAACGCGTCTGGAATAATAAGAGTAAAGCCTGATTGACGATAGTCAGCACCAAAACGCATTGCCACATCGGCGCGCTCATGCCACGTTATGTTTACAGGATAATGCCGAGCAGATAACACTAAAGAAAGCTGCAATGACTGTCCTGTTTTACTCACTACCCAACCTTGAATTTCAGTCTCGCTGATTCTTTCAAGATACCCTTCAATACTGTCTTTTTTCTTACCGCCTAAAAATTGACTCGCGGTTAAGTTTTTCAATGAGAGTTTTTTCTGCACCATAATCTTTTTCTTACACTAAATTAGAGGGTTGTTGAGGCAAGATGTTGGCTAATCTAAACGCGTCAAATTGCTCAATTATCTTACTGGGAGAATCTAGCCATGCTAACGGCATAATAAAATCAGTCATACCCTTGGCTTTGGCACGTCGCGCTAATGCGCCTATATCAAACGCAAAGACGGGACACTGTACCCGCAAGGCTAAAGAAAATGTGTAGCTATACGTTTCTGGCCAAAGGGACGGTAACCAAACGGCATGAGGTGCTAAGGCAATTAATTTATCTACCGCTTCATGCTCTAAATATTTGCCGGTGACTCGCACGCCTTGTTCGGTCATTAATTTATCATTCATTGTGTAACCCATCACGACAAATTCAATAGGTAATTGCTCTTGCTTAACCCGCTTGGCACAGGCAAGCAAGGCTTGATAGCCTTTCAGCTTGCCAATTGCACCAATAATAACAATTTTTAATTTTTCATTTGGATAGATGACAGGATTTTTCCAACGTGCGTCACTGACGTCAATTGTTTCATGCGGCTGCACGGTAAAACGTAAGGCTGGTAAATACCGAAGTAAACGCTCGGCGACATCTTGATCAGGAACGATGATGCTATCCGCTGTGGCTAATGCCCGCTGATGAAGATTTCGCCATTCCTGTATATCAACCACACCAAAATCTGACCCCCGTTCCGCTAAGCACCGATTACAGGCATCTTCATCAGGTTCGCCGCAATAAACACCGTGTTCATCTGCTAAATTTATACGTGGACAAAGCACTTTATAATCATGCAAATTAATCGTCCATTTGGCTGCCAGAGACTGCACTATTTCTGCTAAAAACTCAGGGGCATGGGTTTCAAAATCAACTAAGCTGTGGGTGTACACTGCCACGATATTCAATTGCCGTAAAGCGGCAAGTAAACTTGTGGTATCGGCTAATAAAAATGGATTGATATTGGGTAAAGACTTAATTGCGGCTTGTCCTAATACTACATGCGTAGGCTTTTTTGCCATAGGACGCAAGGTAAAGACGCCAACTCCTTGAGCCACTAACGTCGCCACCTCTTCTTGCATACGACGCTCTGAACCCCCACCACGATTATGACAAACAACCAAAACGTTGTTGTCACGACAGCGATACTGCAAACGCGCGGCATCTAGTTGACAACGCGCAGTTTTTAAAGGGTCAGCATCAATAAAGGCATTAATCTCTTTTTGATAAAAGGGATAACGCTTGATTAAGATCTTTAGTGCGGCTTGCACACGCTTGGCTTTCTCGCCCTGAAAAGAAGCCGCACCTAAATGACGCACAAAAACATCAGCAATAATAATATTACGCCAACCTTTTTTTATCGCCTGCTGACAAAAGTCATTTTCTTCGCCATAGCCCTTACCAAACGTTTTTTCATCAAACATCCCAACCGCCTCTAAACAAGCACGTTTGATGTACAAACAAAAACCCACACCCGTAGGCGTTTCTACTTCAATGCCTGCATTAACTGTCGCAGTGAGTGCGGCTAATTCGGCATAACTTATTTCTAAAGGATAGGGATTATCATGCAAAAATTCAGGATAACTGCATATCGTTGCATTATTAGATAAAGGTGTAATGCTGCCAGTACGGGGATTTCGCGCTGCGGCTTGAGCTAAGCGATCTAACCACCCGTCATAGACTTCAGTATCTGCATTTAATAAGACAACATCGCGCGTTAAATGAACCGCCATGCCACGATTGACCGTATAAACAAAGCCTTTATTGCTTTCGTTACTCAGCAAGGTAAACAAGCCTTTAGCGGCTAAACGCTGCAAGTCAGCGGTTAAGACGTCATCGGGACTGGCATCATTAATGACAATAAGTTCAAAAGTGACCTGAGTTGTGGCGGTTAAGACGCTGTATAAACAGCGCAAGGTCTCAACGCGTCCCTTATAAACAGGAATAATGACATCAATGTTAGCGGTTTGATGCTCTCTGGGCAACACCGCGTCCCATACCTCATCATCGATAGGTGGACACCACACAGTATCCTGCTCGACTAACTGTGCTGATTGATGCGCTTGATCAGGTAAGGTATGCCTGCCCTCCAAACGACCAATAAATAGATAATGTAACAGTGGATTCATGCGCATATCCACAACATCTGGATTACTGCGCAAATAATAGGATGCATCAAATTGCGCACAAGGTGAGCGCCCTTCGAAACCACCCCAATGAATATAATGCTGCAATGGATCAATATTTGACCGTGCAATATCTTTGTTATTACTAAGATAAAAATGCAGATCAAACCAAGGGCTTGGTGAAATTTTTCGGTATCTGCCTACATAAGCATAATGCAATAACGCATTGACCTGCGCGGTGCGGTCTGTGGTTTGCGTTTGATAATAAACAGGATCAAATAACGGCATAGGTTGGCGACCTTCACGATCACCACTGATGACATAATGCCTTAACGGTAACAGTCCACTTTGAGCAACATCGTTATTGACCTCAAGATAAAAACTACGTTCAAATAAGCCTCGACGTTTTATCAAATAGGTAATAATCGTTCGATAAAACACCAATAAACCTAATGGTCGACAAACTTGCTTAAATAGCCATAAAGCCATTAGTAAGCCTGAGCCGCGCCATGCTTTTAATTTTTCGTGGAATTGCATTCGTTACCTGAACACCTAATTATTGATGTGATTAAAGTATTAGTTAAAGCTCACCTATTGAACGATACCGCACGTTATTGTTCAATAATCGTCATTGCTATTTAAGAATAACACGCGCTCCCAATGCCATTTGATAAATCATCGTTGATACTTCTTTAAATAACTGACGATATTTAGCATCTACTTTTGGTAACACCATAATCTCATCACCTGGTCGAATGTGCGTACCATCACCAAATAGCCAGCCGACATGTTCTTGAGTATCTTCAAAACTGCCATCTCGATGCGCAAGAATAATACGTGACGTGTCTGCATTTTGTGAGAATCCCCCTGAAGTCTGAATATAATCTTGCACTGATTTACTGGTATCAAGCGCAACAGTATTAGGAAACATCACTTCACCACTGACTAAAATTAAATTATCTATCGCTGGAATATTGATTCGATCACCATTTTCAAGCAGCAAGGCATTACTATCATCAGCCTCCGCTAACATAACCTGTCCTGAAGGTTGGATAGCTTTAGCCCGTTCCACCCATTGCAGCATCATGCTAGCTTCTTCTTTGCGTAACTGAGATTCTTCTAAAGTGCCAGAACGCACGGTTAAGACGGCAGCTTCTAAATGCTGCAAGGCGGTTTTTAACATGTCGCGTTGACGTGCAATCACGCTTTGGCGAAATAACTGTAAACTTTTAGTGTCTGCACGCTCAGAAAAACGCACTTTCTGCAACAAACTCCCTAATCTCGTACCATAAGGCACTACATATTCTTGAGCACTTAAATGCTCACCTTCTACACGCACGGTTATCGTGCCTTGTTTTTTATCAGCAGTAAATTCAATCTCGTCACCATTTATTAAGTTAACCTGACTGGCTTCACTTAGCGGGTAATACTCGACATTTTTTGTGGTGCCAGTATTTCTAGTCACCCGAACATGAGTCACTTGCGCCTGCGGTTTTGCTACTTTCATTACATTAGCCACGGTGCGCGCATCATCAGTAAATTCAAAGCGTTTTGCATTACCTGCTAAGCCATTGACTTTAACTGTGTACTGACGGGGAGCGACGAAAATAACATCACCGTCAGAGAGTTGAATTAAAGGCATTTGTCCTTCAAGAATAAAATCATACAGACTTAAGGTCGCACGCGTCAGTGCTCCACGCTTCACTTCAACATGTAAAAAAGAACCTCGCTCAACATCAATACCGCCTGCTTGATCTAAATAATGCAATAAGCTATCCATGCTGGTGCCACTGTATAAGCCTGGTCGATTAACAAAGCCACCGACAAAAATTCGCACTGGCTGAGCCGCAGCAAGACTGGCATAGCTGAATACATTAGCCCGAAAAACATGCCGAACGGCGATATCCACCACTTGCTGCAAATCTTGATTTCGCACCCCTAACACGTGCACCGGCCCTACATGAGGCACAAAAATATTACCTTGCGGATCAACAGTTAATGGCGCGTCATAATCAAAAGCACCCCAAAAACGTACTTGTATATTATCCCCATTAGCCACCACATAATCTGGATTAAACGAAGTTGCACCCTCTCTAGCAAACGCACCAGTAAATAAATTTGCACCAAAAACATCACTTTTTAAATTAACTGAATAATCAAAAAATTGTGGCGTATTGGTGGTAATGGCAGGCACGGCTGACGACGGAGACGCAACAACGGGCGCAGCGGGCGCGTTGATTGCCGGCATCGCACTCTCAGGAGAGGTATTGGCTAAAGGATCAACCGCCATATTAACCGTTTGATTGACGCCAAAAGGATCAGTACTGGCTGTTTGCCCAGTTACGGAAAAAATTATCAACAGCGCTAACGTTGCACGACATACTTTTTTTACGCTAACAAATGAAAACATATTCATAATTTTTTAATCCTGATGATCGCGAATAATGGCACTAAGCAAATGCACTATGCCGGCAATGATTAAAATAAGCAGAGTAGAGACTACACTGTTATACAAACGACGGGGCTCTAATGATAACTCTGGAACTGTAGGTTGTTGTAAAATAGAAACTTTTTTCAAGGTTCTGGACGCTTCAATGCGTACTTGTTCCATCGCTGTTAATGACGCCTTGTACACGTCCTGCGCAAATTGAGCATGCATTTCTAAGCGCTGATACGCCTCAACTGTTTTATTTAGACTTTTTCCTTTTGGTGATGCGAGCCGTTCTTTTTCTTGAGCGATCTGTTTTTCAATGGCATTAATTTGCAAATCTAATTCGACAATATTGGCACTTCCTGGCATCAAATACCCCAACATTGCTGCACGCTTGGTTTGCAAATCGGTCAACTGTGCGTCCATGCGGTTGATGGTAGCAACAATATTATCCGTAGTGCCTTGCGGCGAAACTAAGCCATATTTATTTTGAAAATTTAATAAGTCCTGACGCGTCTCCATAACTTTAGTACGCACGGCTTCAATATCTTTATTTAAAAACTCCACTTGTTCTTGCGCCAAACTTCGCGCCAGATTATTCATGTAATGCTCGCCTTCATCGACCATAAACTCAGCTATAGCATGCGCCATCACAGAATCATAGGCTTGGACTTTTACGACCAAAACACTGGCATATTGATCTAATTCAACACTGACCCGCGTTCGATAATAATCATAAAAGACTTCTAAAGACGCATCTTTAAACCACAAGCGCGAAATAATATCATGCGAGTGATCGCTGTAATGGCTACGCAAAGCAAATTTAGCTTCTAATTTTTTTAGCATATCTACTGACAGCAGATAATCACGAAGCAATAGCTGTTCAGAAGGTATGCCCATGGTTTTTCCCCCTAACATTCCAGCAATATCAAGGGTCTGACTTTTTGCCATCATATCGGTATTTTCGATAATGATATGTGCTTCAGAAATATAACGATCTGACGCGACTAATCCCCAATAGATAAAACTACAGGCTAGTGCAAGAATAATGCTAGTAAAAAAACGATGCTTTTTTACTCGCATCAGTAAAGACGGGGAAACAGAAGTTTTTTTCATTTTAAACAGCTTTCCTTATAGGCTTTTAAAGCGTCGTTAATATCATCAAACCAATAGGCTTTACCATTATTTAACCATACACCTGCACTGCAAAATTCTTTTAGGGTGCTTTCGCCATGCGACACCATAATTAAACTGGCGCGATCAGTTAAGTTTTTAAAAGCTGTCGCGGCTTTTTTCTTAAAGGAAGCATCACCCGCAGCGGTTGCTTCATCAGAAATATAGACATCAAAATCAAAAGCAAAAGATAATCCAAATTGTAAACGCGAGCGCATACCTGATGAATACGTTTTTATTGGTTCATCAAATGCCGCACCAATTTCTGCATAATCTTCAATGAAGGCTAAGCGTTCTTCTATATCCTGTTCATGACCATGAATTCGACACACAAATTTAGCATTCTGACGTCCTGTTAATGAACCTTGTAAACCACCGCCATAACCCATTGGCCAAGATACGCGACAATGACGTTCAACATGACCTTTGGTGGGTTGATCAATACCACCAATAATTCGTAATAAGGTGGATTTACCTGCACCATTGCGCCCAACTAAACCCACACTAACCTTAGGTGGAATAACAAATGAGGCGCCTTGCAATACCCATTTACCTAAGCCATGGGTTGTTTGGTAACGTTTATGTATATTGTCAACAATAATCATAAGGACGTTAATTTAGTTTCAAAACGTCGATGTAGTGCTAAGCCTAAAAAAATAGCTACGATGGCACAGTTGTAAAGATAACTCACATTCACGCCAGACATGCCATGATAGAAATGCGACATGCCCACGCGAGCGGCTTCAGTACCATGCAATAAAGGATTAATAAGTAACCACTCACGATAAGGTTGAGGAATATTTGAAATAGGAAAAATAACTCCAGAAGTTAAATATAAAGCAGTCGAAAATATACCTAATACGGTGCTCATTTTTGGAATCAACTCCACCGCAACCGAGGTAATTAAGCCATAACCCAAGCCCATTAACCCCATGCCCAAAAAAACCACTATTACGATAAGAGGATCAGCTGGATATAGAGGAATATTAAAGAAAAGACTGCCTAACCAGAAAATAATAGCAATTAAGCATGCCAAAAATGACTCTAAGGCTGCACGAACTAATAAAGCATCAATAGGTTTAACTTGACGATAGGTAAATAATGCGCGATTTGCTCCTAAGCCATTTTGCACTTGGGTGGACACACGCTTAAACATGAGAAAAAAAACTAAACCAATGATTAACCAAGCCTCGGTGGTCATGCCCTCCACCACCCGCATACGGATCACGGTAAACATAAATAACATCATGCTGATATGTAAAATAGGCTCAGCCAGCAACCATAGCCACGCGATTCTACCCGTCGCTAAACGCGACACGGCTTCTCGTAAAAAAAGGGCATTCCAGACCGATAAGGTGATTGAAAGGGGAGTTCTTGCAGGTAAAAATTCAGTATGAATTGTCATAGTTGTTTCAGGATAATGACTGAAAGCATAAGAGATAAACCATTGTTACTTTGAAATAGCGAACCACTAAGAAGAATCGATTAAGTGCAGAAGTCTGTTTGATATACCGATGCATTTGACACATTATGTTACTGTTTATACAAACCATAATGCAGCGACTAAGATATATTTAATGACTTAAATGCGTTGCATATACAGTAATAAAGGAACCTATATAGCATGGTGTAGCCTAAAATCACACGTCACTCAATACACTTATTTTAGTGTTAAAAAATACAACATGCTTGGCTATTGAATTAAGCGTTCAGTCTATCACGCCTCATCATTACGAGCAAGATTGCCCCCCAAAAAAACAAAATTTTTTAAATAAAAACAATCACTTAAATCTATTCTTTGCCTGTTTGAAAGGGCACAAAACTAACCTCTTCTAAGTCTTCATATTCATAACGGTTTACTGTTCGGGTAATGCGCTGTAACACCTGCTTTCCACTTATGCCCACAGGAATAACCATGCTGCCGCCTATTGCTAATTGCACTAATAATTGTTGCGGAACCTCGACCGGTGCAGCGGTGACGATAATAGCATCAAACGGAGCATAATCAGACCACCCTAAATGCCCATCTCCATACATTAAACTAACATTTGTTAATTTCAAATCCCACAAATGTATTTGGGCTTTTTTATGTAGAGCTAAAATTCGTTCAACTGAATATACTTTTTTAAAAATATGAGCCAGCACCGCCGTTTGATAACCACATCCTGTACCAATCTCCAATACACTTGCTAATTTACCTGTTCCACTTAATAGCTCGGTCATTCGTGCCACACTAAACGGCTGGGAAATTGTTTGATTAAACCCAATCGGTAATGCGGTATCTTCATAGGCACGACTTGCTAACGCTTCATCCATAAAAATATGACGCGGCACATTACGCATTGCTTCCAACACTTGATGCGAACAAATGCCCTGATCGGCTAAGCGTGTCAACATACGCTCACGGGTTCGCAAAGAAGTCATACCAATCCCTTGCCTATTTACCATAAGCATTACTCCCTAGGTAACCAAGTGTTTAAAGCATTGATACGATCGTACCAAGTTAAGTCTAATTGCAATGGCGTTACCGATACATATCCCGTATTAATAGCATAAAAATCTGTCCCTGGACCCGCATCTTGTTCCGCCCCTGCAGGACCCACCCAGTAAATAATTCGTCCACGTGGGTCTGCTGATTTAATAACCGATTCTGATTTATGACGCTGACCTAAGCGCGTGGCTTGAAAACCTTTTAAATCGGCTAAAGCAACATCAGGCACATTCACGTTTAATAGCGTATCTTTAGGCAAAGGATTTGCAATCAATTGCTTAAACAATGTTACCGCAACATGTGCGGCTGTAGCAAAATGGACAGGATGACTACCCGCTAAGGAAATTGCAACCGCTGGTAAGCCTAAAAATCTACCTTCGGTTGCTGCGGCAACAGTGCCTGAATATAAAACATCATCACCTAAATTTGCGCCGTGATTAATTCCAGCAAATACCATATCAGGCTCTTTGTGGAGTAAACCAGAAATAGCTAAATGCACACAATCAGTTGGTGTTCCATCGACTTTTACAAAGCCATTTTCTGTTGTAGTGGCTCGTAACGGCCTTTCTAAGGTTAATGAATTACTTGCGCCACTACGATTTTTATCTGGCGCAACCACTGAAATCTCAGCTAACTCTCGCATTGCGCTAGCCAATGTTACTAAGCCTTCAGCAAAATAACCGTCATCATTACTTAATAAAATATGCATTTTTGAGTCGCCTTAATACAGATTACGCTATAAAATCAAACATATTAGCAACAATACCTTACAAAATCAGCCTCTCGTGACAAAAAAAAACGCAGACACATCAGATTGTGATTTATTCCGCCAAACCATTGGCATAATCCAACCAATAAAAAACAATAACATGGTAGCGTTAGAGGCAAGCAAACCTTTACCTTACCCCAAAAAAAAATCATCTAAGATTTTAGCTGTATCTAATGACTTAACGGAACAACTGCTACTTTTGGGCAAAGAAGATGCCGTTCATTTTGTTAATACCTCTTTACCCAAGACACTTTTAACTAAATTACAACAGGGCTATTTTCCAGTCGATGCAGAGTTAGATTTACACGGCCTAAACAGTCAAGAAGCCAAACATCACTTACTTAAGTTTATTGAAGAATGTGTTACTGAAGGCTGCCAGTGCATTCATATCGTGCATGGAAAGGGTTATCGCTCAAGTGCTGACTTTCCAATCTTAAAAAATAATGTCAATCTCTGGTTACGGCAACACCACAATGTTCAGGCGTTCTGCTCTGCTCCACAAAAAGACGGCGGCACTGGTGCGCTTTATGTGTTACTTGATACAGCCTTTCGATAAAACCCATTCGTTTACTTGTTAAAAAATCAGGCCACCAATTTAAGGCGACTTAAAGCAGTTGCCAAAATTTGCACCTCTACATCCATAAATAAAATTCATTACCTATAGTTATTTTCTTGTAAGTCACTTACTATTTACTTCGATTATGATTTCTTTATCTTATTCTCATTTCATTAATAATAATAACTATAAGCCCAATGAATTCACCATATAAAACTATAAAATCGTTAGGCGTTATGTGCAGTGGCGGCGATAGCCCTGGCATGAACGCTGCTGTCCGCGCCGTCGTAAGAACCGCTATCGGCTTAAACATTGATGTCTATGGCATTTATAAAGGCTACGCGGGACTATTAGAGGGTAACGTACAAAAAATGCAAGTCGCTTCGGTCAGTAATATTGTTCAACGTGGCGGGACTATTTTAGACACTTCTCGGTGCTTGGAATTTTTTACTCCAGAAATTCGCCAAGAAGCTGCACACATTTTATTCAGAAAGCAAATAGATGGACTGATTGTCATTGGTGGTAATGGTTCATTTCAAGGCGCGATGGATTTACATCGTGAACATGGCATTCCTGTCATTGGCATTCCTGGCACTATTGATAATGATATTTCCGGCACTGAATACACTATCGGTTTTAATACTGCCGTACAAACTGCAATGGATGCTGTAGATAAAATTCGCGACACAGCCTCAGCTCATGCCCGCACTTTTTTAGTGGAAGTCATGGGGCATCGCTCTTCATGGATTGCGTTACAGGTAGGGGTGTGTACCGGTGCAGAGCATGTTGTTTTAGCAAATGAAGTGATTGATTATGAAAAAATAGCCAGTGATATAAAAAAAGGGCTTGAGCGAGGCAAAACATCATCCATTATCATTGTTGCTGAAGGCGAAAAAGCAGGTTTGTCTTACCAAATTAAAGATGTTCTTATGAAAGACTTTAATATCAATGTCCATACCTGTGTATTGGGGCATATCCAACGCGGAGGAACACCCTCGGCATTGGATAGATTAATTGCATCAAAGATGGGATATGCTGCGGTGCATGCATTAAAAGATGGCTTATACGCACATGTTACTGCAATAAAAAAAGGCGATTTAGTCATGGTGCCATTAGCTGATTGCCTTCAAGGCAAAGACGACAACTTAGTACTTGAAATTAACTTAATCAATGCGCTAGGTATTTAATTAAACACACCCGCCTCTCAGAGTTGTCAGCACTAACGCCCGTCAATGAGGGCAGCTCTCACCAATAAAAGTGTCACCACAATCAATTACTCTCAGCTATTAAGCGAAGTCATCTCAGCTTTTTGCTGTGCAGCTAACTTATCTAAAATCTCTCTAAAGTGGTCATAGCCTAAAATATTTACTACGCCGACTTCAGAAAAAAGCGCCTGATAATGTTCTGCTGCCTTACCGCCCACAATCAACGCCACGTCATGACCTATTAATTTTTTTAAGCGCCTGATTTCTCTGGGTAGTTGCAAATCATCAGTAGTAAAACTAATACTGATAGTGACAGCACTGGCATTAGTAAATTTAACCGCTGCGGCAATTTCTTCAGCGGGTAAATTGGCGCCTAAATAGGTGACCTGCCAGCCTTTTAATTCGGCAATAACGGCTGCCAATAACGCGCCTAATTCATGCAACTGGCCAATAGGTGTACTCACAATCATTCGAGGTGCGCCTTTCGGACACGGATTGTTGTTTCGTAATAAATAGGTTAATGAACGAATAATTGAAGACGCCATGTGCTCATGCACGGGTCTTAACTCACCCAAACGCCAACGCTCGCCGATCACTGTCAATAATGGTGTTAATAAATGCTCGATAAAGGGTTCAATTCCTAATTCTACTAAGGCATTTTCAAAATGCGCTTCAAGTGCTCGAGCATCAAACGCTAATACAGCGGCATAACATTTTTCAATATAATCTTCTGCCAAATACACGCGATCACTGGTTTTAAGTGTGGGTGTAACAATAAGCTCTGGACACAGATCAGCTTTTAAAAGCTGCTTAAGCTCTTCAAGAGAAAACTGTGCAATTTGACTGATGCTATGACCATTACTGGTGGCTTGATTTAACAGCTTTAACCGTGCAATATCTTGATCAGTGTAAACTCGATGACCTCCTGTAGTCCGTGTTGGTATTACTGCTTGGTAACGCCTCTCCCATGCTCGAACTAGATCAGATTTAACCCCAGAACGTTTAGAAACCGTACTGATTAAATAGCGCGATGATTCGTCAATCATATTAGTCATTTTCTTCAACATTTAAAAAATAAGGGTTATGCTAACATAGCTCTACAATAGCTTGACAATATTTGTACAAAACACCCCCCATAAGCAAAAGACGTAAATTAAGCTAACGCATACCTAATCAACAGATCCGTTAGTTTGTTATTTTATTGCTACGTTCACTAAGTGACTTCTTCCCAAGAGGCGAGGTGCTTGTAAATATTTGACTATAGCTAAACGTGAAATCAGTGATTTTTTGATCACTCAAGGTTCAATATGCCATCTTTAAAAAACTAGACAATTTTATATTTAATAAAAAACCCTTTCCTTTTTTAACGCAATTAATTTGCTAGAAAACTTTTTCTGAATTGGTTTTAATACCCCCTGACAAAAGCATTTACTGGAGATATTTATGTTACGTATCGTTCTATTTTTAGCAACTAATGCAGCAATCTTGATTGTTATCAGCATTATTTTTACAGTCTTTGGATTAAGCAGCACTCTTGATGAACAAGGTATTAATTTCAATCAATTACTCATCATGTCTGCCACTATCGGCATGACTGGGTCTATTATTTCCTTAGCAATGTCCAAATGGTCTGCCAAACGAGCGATGGGCGTTATTATCATTGACCAACCACATAATGAAACTGAACACTGGTTAGTCACTACGATTACTCAACAAGCTCAGCAATTAGGTATCAAAACCCCTGAAATTGGTATTTTTGACACCCCCGAAGCAAACGCATTTGCTACTGGAATGGATAAAAACAATGCCCTAGTTGCGGTAAGTACAGGCTTGTTAGAGCGCATGAACAGCCATGAAATTGAAGCTGTTATTGGTCATGAAATGACCCACATTAGCAATGGTGATATGGTAACCATGGCATTAATTCAAGGTGTAATGAATACTTTTGTTTACTTCTTTGCCACCTTAATAGGCTATATTGTTGATCGTGCAATTTTTAAAACAGAACGTGGCTATGGGCCAGCATATTACCTTGTGCAATTTAGCGCACAACTAGCCTTAGGCATGTTAGCCTCAATAATAGTGATGTGGTTTTCCCGTTACCGTGAATTTAAAGCGGACGCTGGCGGCGCTAAACTAGCTGGACGACAAAAAATGATTGCAGCGTTACAAGCCTTACAACACGCGCATGAACAACCCGCTTTACCAGGTCAATTAGCTGCATTTGGTATTCATGGTGGGGGGATTAGCAAATGGTTTATGAGCCATCCACCTTTAACAGAACGCATTGCCGCATTACAAAATACACCCTCAGTTAACTAAACGAGCTAACTGCGACAATCTGTCACGCGACAATGTGTCACATTTTCTTTATTGGAGGATAACATTAGAATAGCTGCAACTCTTGAGATGCAAACCATTCTTCGGAATTTTAGAGTTTTTTATCCTTCTCTCCAACGGCTCACTATGAGCCGTTTTTTTTGCCTATTATTCCTCATTCAACTGCTTTCAGCTGTGCAAAATAATGAGATTTAAAATATAACGCCACCTTCACTAAAGCAAGTAACACTGGCACCTCTACTAACGGCCCAATCACTGCCGCAAACGCTTGACCTGATTGTAAGCCAAATACACCTATCGCAACGGCAATGGCTAATTCAAAATTATTACCTGAAGCGGTAAACGCTAAACTTGCACTAATAGGATAACTAGCCCCTACTTTTGCAGACAAAACAAAGGTAGTTAAAAACATAACCACAAAATAAATCACTAACGGTATGGCAAGCTGTAATACATCGAAAGGCAACGCGACAATAACCTCACCTTTTAATGAAAACATTAATAATATTGTTAACAGTAAGGCCACCAAAGTAATCGGGCTTATTGCCGGAATAAACACCTGCTCATACCATTCTAAACCTTTATTTTTAACTAAAATAACACGACTTAAAAAGCCTGCTAAAAAAGGAATACCTAAATAAATTAAGACACTTTTGGCTACTTCCCAAATAGTCACTTGAACACTTGGCAACATCTCTAAACCAAAAAACGGCGGCAACACGGTAACAAATAAATAGGCATACAGCGAAAAAAAGAGCATTTGAAATAATGAATTAAACGCCACTAATGCTGCACAATAATCATTATCTCCAGCGGCTAAATCATTCCAGACCAACACCATGGCTATACAACGCGCCAAACCGATGATAATTAAACCAGTCATGTATTCTGGATAATCGTGTAAAAAAACAATCGCCAAGCCAAACATTAATAATGGACCAATCAGCCAATTTTGAATTAACGATAACACCAGCACTTTTGTGTGCTTAAACACTTTAGGTAAGGCTTGATAATTAACCTTAGCTAACGGTGGATACATCATGAGTATTAAACCTATAGCAATAGGAATAGACGTTGTACCAAGCTGAAACTCACTTAAACCCTGAGTAAAACCAGGATTAACATAGCCTATGGCGACACCCACCCCCATCGCTAACAAAATCCATACGGTTAAAAATCGCTCAATAAAACCTAAGCGTTTCATTGGTAAATCAGTGCTTACGTCAGCCATCAAAGCCTCCTCGCAACTGCGCTCGCTCACCAATGCTATTAATTTCCTGAGTTAATTGTTCAGCGCTTAAGGTCTCGATAGGTAAGGCCAATAAGTTATCAACCCGCTCGGCTAAAGCGTTAAACGTTTGCTGAAAGGCATTTGCACAAAACTCCTCCGAACCCGTTACATGAGCAGGATCTGGCACGCCCCAATGCCCTTTCACGATGGAATTTAAAAAAATTGGACACACCTCTCCAGCGGCTTGATCGCACACTGTAATGGCAATATCTATGCCCATCTGTGCAAAGGCATCCCATGATTGACTGCTATACCCTGTTGCAGGCAAACCATTGCGCACCAAGCATGCTAGCGCGTGTGCGTTTACTTTACCTGTTGGATGGCTTCCGGCCGAATAAGCGTGGACACGCCCCTGACCTTTTTGATTAATTAATGCTTCCGCCAAAATACTTCGACATGAATTACCTGTACATAAAATTAAAATGTTAATCATTGCTCACCTATATGCTTATATTCGAATTTCCATATATTATAGATACAATAAAAAACTTCAACACTTATTTAGCCACGGTCGACTTGCCATAGCCTGTAGTCGTACCTTGTCTTCTTGAATATGCGCAAGTTGATTTGTTTCTTGAGCAATCACCTCAATAATTTTATTAACCCATGCAGGTAAGTCTGCGTTAATTTGATAATACACCCATTGCCCTTCCCTACTATCCTGTACCACTTTCATTTGTCGTAGCAGTGCTAAATGCCTTGAAATTTTAGGTTGGGACATCGCTAAAGCATAGGTTAACTCACACACGCATAAGCGTGTTTCTTGATGTAATAAGACCATACAACGCAAACGTGTGTCATCGGCAAGGCATTTAAAGAAATCAGTAGGTGTTAGCATTTTAGATGTTCATATAAATCAAAGATAACGCGTTTAACCAACACTGTTATTCAGCCGAACATTTTTTACATGTGCCATGAATTTCAAGCGCCTGACTAGACACCACAAACTCTGCACTTAAACACTCTGTTGATACTGCGTGCATTACTTGTGTTGCGGTGCGCTCCTCCACCTCAAGGCAGTGCTTGCAGATTAACAATAATTGTTCGTGTTGCAAGCCCGAACAACGACAGCCCACAAAAGCATTTAAACTTTCAACACGATGAATTAAGCCTTGTTCAATTAAAAAATCTAAAGCGCGATAAATCGTGGCAGGCTTTGCAGAGTGTTGATAAGGTCTAATTTTATCCAGCAAATCATAAGCTTTAACGGCCTTATGGGTTTCCCAAATCAACGCTAAAACTTGCTGACGAATAGCTGTTAATTGCACACCACGCTGCTCACACAGCTGTTCTGCGGTGGCTAAAGCATTGTTGACACACGTTTGATGATTATGTGCTGCGGAGGTAAGTGTGGTTTCAGAAAAACCTGAAGAATCAATCATAGTAAGCTAGACAAATAATAATGAATAAAGGGTTGCTGCAACGGCTTATTTCGACACTAACCGTGAGTTTTTAGAATTACGAAACACTAACGGTTTTTCGGCACCCGCCGCATTACTTGCCGCGTCAATTGCGTCCTGAATAACACCATGATGTGGCGATTTACTGCACACGGGATCGGCTTGCTGCATGTTGCCCGTTAATAAATAGGCTTGGCAATGACAGCCGCCAAAGTCTTTGGCTTTTTCATCACAACTGCGACATGGTTCCTGCATCCACTCATCGCCTCTAAACAAATTAAATGCCCTGGATTCTTTCCAGATAGATTCAATACTAAAGTCCTTAACATTTGGACATTCAAGTCCGGGCAACTGACGCGCTGAATGACAAGGCAAGGCGACCCCATCAGGAGCAATCGTTAAAAAAGTGGTTCCCCAACCATTCATACAAGCTTTAGGACGGTCTTCATAAAAATCAGGCACCACATAATACACCTTCATTTTACCCGCTACTTTTTCTTTAAAGGCCTGCGCTAAAGCTTCAGCCTTTGTAAATTGGGCTTTAGTAGGCAATAATAAATCACGATTTAAATGCGCCCAGCCATAATATTGGGTGTTGGCTAATTCCAGATAATCTGCCCCTAACTCTTCAGCCATCGCCAAAATATCAGCCATTTGATGAATATTTTCTCGATGCAACACCACGCACAATACCATCGGATAACCTTGCTTTTTTACCCAACGTGCTACTTGTTTTTTATCTTCAAAAGAGGACGTGCCCGCTAAATAATCATTCAATTCTTGACTACTGGCTTGGATACTCACTTGAATATGATCAAGCCCTGCATGTTTTAACTGAATTATTTTTTCTTCTGTTAGCCCATAACCAGAGGTAATAAGATTTGAGTAGTAACCTAAGTCTTTGGCATGCGCAACTAACTCGGTCAAATCGTTGCGCAATAAGGGCTCGCCACCAGAAAAGCCCAGTTGCACCGCCCCCATTTTCCGCGCCTGTGTCAAGACGCGCAACCAGTCTTCGGTGGCTAGCTCATTTTTATAATTGGCATAATCAAGAGGATTAGAACAATAAGGGCATTGCAATGGACACGCATAAGTTAATTCAGCCAATAACCAACGCGGCGGCGTAATCAGTGTCGTCATTTCATTTTACCTGTTGTTGAATCCATGAGTTTTCTAAAGCAATCTGTAAAAACGCAGCAATATCATTAGCTAAGCCAGACGTTGCAAATTTAGTTTCTAACTCCTCAATAATCTGTTGTAAATTTCGCTCTCCATTGCAACATTTTAAAATTTCTGCCGAGCTCTGATTAAGCTCAACCATACCCTCAGGATATAAAATAATATATTTTTGCTGTGCTTCTTCCCATTGCAAACGATGCAAGGGCGAAAATGTAATCGCTAAGTCAGGATGTAACGTCATAAAAATAAAACCATGATAATAAGAACCCCGCTCACTACAGAGTGCTATTGTTAACATTAAAATACGGCGGCATTGCATTGATATACGCCAGGTACATTGCGTCGGCCATGCTCCACAACACATCTAATTTAAATTGCAAAATTTGAATCATACGATCTTGCTGCTCACGTGTTTTATACCAATCTAAGGTAATCGCTAAACCATGATCAACATCACGCCGCGCTTCAGATAAACGCTTTCGAAAATACCGATAACCTTCTACATCCACCCACGGATAATGCTCTGGCCAATTATCTAGGCGTTGTTGATGAATTTTTGGCGCAAATAACTCTGTTAAAGACGAACTTGCCGCTTCATGCCACTCTGCACGTCGTGCAAAGTTAACGTAAGCATCCACAGCAAAACGTACGCCTGGCAACACATGCTGCAATGAAGTAATTTCTTCACGCGTTAAGCCTACGGCAATGCCCAATTGTATCCACGCTTCAATGCCACCTGGATCGCCAGGATGACCATCGTGATCTAAAATACGCTGAATCCATAAGGCACGCGTTTCTCGATCGGGACAATTAGCCAAAATATTGGCATCTTTAAGAGGAATACACACTTGATAATAAAACCGATTAGCCACCCAGCCTTGTAATTGCTGCTTGCTTAACTTGCCTTCATTCATTAAGAGATGATAGGGATGATGAATATGATAATAAGTTTCCATGCCACGCAACGCGGCTTCAAATTCTTCCCGTGTCCATGCTTGATCTATTGTGCTGCTCATACTTAGTCTCCTATAACTGCTATTAGTGCGTATTTACGGCTTAACACGATTTCTTAAAACGCCAAAATTTGTTAACTCAACGCACCACTAAACCTAATTAAATTGTGCAGTATACCTGTCTACACCATGATTTCCATTCCATCGTAAGCAACCTCAATACCTACGGCCTCAAGTTGTTTTCTTTGTGCTGAGCTTTCATCTAAAATTGGATTAGTATTATTTATATGAATCAAAATCTTACGTTTTTCACCAAGGCTATTCAATACTTCAATCATGCCGCCTTCGCCAGACTGTGGCAAATGCCCAATCTCCCTAGCTTTTTTATCACTGATGCCTTGCGTACACATTTCATCATTGGTCCAAAAAGTGCCATCCACCAGCACACAATCTGCATCAGTTAAAGCCGCCATGACATGCGGCTCAATTTCTCCAAGACCGGGCGAATAAAATACTTTTTTGCCCGTACTCATTTGTTCAATCATCACCCCGACATTATCGCCTTCATGCGGATCATAACGATGTGGTGAATACGGTGGCGCTTTACTTTTTAAGGCGTGCGTTGAAAAACGCAAATCATCTATTTCAGGGATCTCAAAATACTGACCCTCCACCGGAATAGCATGATAATGCACGGAACAGTAATGCTCCAGCATGGTAAAAATGGGAAAACCACTGCTTAAGTCCTGCTTAACCATCTCTGAGCAGTACACCTGTAAAGGCTTACCTTCGCGTAAAATTAACAAGCCCGTGCAATGATCAATCTGACTATCAATTAACATAATGGCTTTAATACCTGTATCGCGTACGCCTTCTTTTGGCCAGCTTTCAGGGAAGGCTTCAAGCTGAGTACGAATATCAGGGGACGCATTAAGAAGCAACCAATTGTTATTATCGGTACTTACCGCAATAGACGATTGCGTTCTTGGCTGACCATGAAGCGTTTTATTACGCAGTCTAAAACAATTATCACAATTACAATTCCATTGTGGTGACCCGCCTCCTGCAGCTGAACCTAGCACTCTTATTTTCATCTTTTTTCTCCAAAAACACTGATAAAATCAGACATCCTAAATTAATAGGCAAAAAAAAGGGGTTCATTAAGAACCCCTTTTTTAACAACAACACGCTAGAATTAACGGTTGTAAATATACATAGTGACTTCAAAACCAAAACGTAAGTCGGTGTAGCTTGGTGTTTCCCATTTCATGATATTACCCTCTATTAGTATTAGTGTTATTCATAGCTTGATCAAGTAAGCCAATTGAAAGTATACGATGATCGTTTTTATTTCGCAACAGTTGACCACATTGCTCTTGGTAGTTAAGCATAACCTTGCTGTGCACTGCGCAGATAATTAACTACTTTACTACTTAGATTTGACTGATTTTTTTCAAATCAAAGCCCCATTGCTTAGGCTCTTCACGCGTGACAATACTGTCTGGTGAAGTTGAAAGATCCAGTAGTTCTGGGTAAATATGGGCATTGGAATGCACTGAAAAGAATACTTTTACAATAGGTTTTAATAAACTGGCTTCGGTTTGCTCCATGACTATCGCCAAACGTCCAGACTTTAGTTTTACTAAGGTTCCTGAAGGATAAATACCCACTGCTTTTACAAAAGAGCCAAACATCTTTTCATCAAACTGCCCTTTTTTCCATTCCGTCATTTTACGTAAAGATTCTGCCGGCTCCCAACTTGCTTGATAAGATCGGGTTGAGGAAATAGCGTCATAGACATCACAAATTGACGCCATACGTGCGTAATAACCAATATTGTCACCTGCTAAGCGATGTGGATAACCATTCCCATCGATACGCTCATGATGATGCAAACAGACATCAAGAACAATATCGCTTAAGTCATTAGACAGTTTTAACGCCTCAAAACCCAACATTGGATGGGTTTTTATTTTATCGAACTCTTGGGTGGTTAATTTCCCCGCCTTATTAATAATTTCTTTAGGAATTTTAACTTTTCCTATATCTAATAATAAGCCCGCCACGCCGACTTCTTTAATCGTTCCTCGATCTAAATCCAATTCTTTACCTAAGGCCATCATCAGCCCACTAACGGCAATGGAATGCATATAATTGTAGTCATTAGCTGATTTCTGCCGCACCATGGTCAGCATTGCATCTGGATTGCGATCATTAGAAAAACTAATGTCATCGACCATTTTAGAAACTAAGTCAATATCTAAAGGATTGCCATCACGCACATCATCAAATAATGAAATAACGCCACGTTTGATTTCTGGCATGACCTTTTTAAAACGCTCCAACTCATCATGCAAGGGCACTCTGCGCTGAATTTTATGCTCTTCAACTGCAATCTGCTCCAAGGTTTCATTAATTTGTTGTTTTTCTTCTTCCAAAGACACTGTTTTAGCTTTAAAGCTAACATCTAAGCCCTTGCTGGTATCAATCCACACCTCTTTAATGCGATATTCATGGAACGTCCGTAAATCTTTTTCATTGGAAAGCCTAAATGATTTTTTCCAAAATGGATTATCCATCCAACTTGCACAAATCTCATGTATGTACATCCCAATAACAAGATCTTGCACTTGAATTTTTTTTAACATAACGACCTCATCATTTGATTATTGCTCACCGCATACTCCTTAAACATAACTAAATTATTTTTTAATCTTATCATGGCAAATAAGACACTTGCGTGACATAGCCTAATTTTTGCTAGCACGCTTAACTAACGAAGCTTATGTTTTCAGACATAACCCAGAGGCTTAATCCTGCACACAAATGCCAAAAAACTATTCTACGGTTACTGATTTAGCTAAATTTCTAGGCTTATCAACGTCAGTACCTTTAATTAAAGCAACGTGATAGGCCAATAATTGCAGGGGAATACTGTGCATGATTGCTGACAGCTGACCATAATGTTCGGGTAATCTAATAATATGAACATTGTTTTCCTCGTGCTCATCTAATTGACTATCTGCATCAGCAAACACATACAACTCACCACCACGTGCTTTTACCTCTTGCAGATTGGCTTTCAGTTTTTCTAATAATTGATCATTGGGCGCCACTGCAATCACTGGCATAGCACGATCTATTAAAGCCAACGGTCCGTGTTTTAGCTCGCCTGCGGGATAAGCTTCGGCATGAATATACGAGATTTCTTTCAGTTTTAAGGCGCCTTCAGCTGCAATGGGATAATGTCGCCCACGACCTAAAAAAATTGCGTGCTGTTTATCAGCAAATAACTCTGCCCAGGCTTTAATTGCAGGCTCTAATGCCAAGACCTGCCCAACCGCAGCGGGCAAATGTCGCAACGCCGTTAAATATTCAGCTTCTTGTTGGTCAGTAAGCGTATGGCGTTGTTTAGCAATAATCAGCGTCAATAAAAAAAGCCCTGCCAATTGCGTAGTGAAGGCTTTAGTGCTTGCTACGCCAATTTCTGGGCCTGCTCGGGTAATAAATCGTAACGCACAGTCGCGGATAATGGCCGACTCTGGCACGTTACATAACGCTAAGGTTTTAGTATGACCCAAGGCTTTAGCATGACGTAAGGCCGCCAATGTATCCGCCGTTTCACCTGACTGCGAAATGACCACAATTAACTGCTGTGGATCGGGTACTGACACGCGGTAGCGATATTCACTGGCAATTTCTACGTTAGTGGGTATCTTGGCAATTTCTTCCAGCCAAAAACGTGCCACCTGTCCAGCATGATAGCTAGTTCCGCAGGCTAAAATAAGCACTTTAGTGATGTCTTTTAGAATCGTGCTGGCATTAACACCCAAAATTTCAGCAGGAAGATGCTGTGTCATGCCGATTATTTCCAAGGTATTCGCCAATGCATCAGCTTGTTCAAAAATTTCTTTTTGCATGAAATGCCGATACCCACTTAAATCTACTGCATCAGCCGAAAGCTCCGATAACACCACGGCTCTGGTAACGGACTGTCCTAAGTGATCAACAATATTAACGCTTGCGGGGGTAAGCCTTGCCACATCACCATTTTCTAAGTAAATAAATTGTCGCGTTACTTGCAATAAGGCCGACGCATCTGAGGCGGCATACATCCCGTGCTCGGTCAGCCCTATTAACAATGGCGAGCCTTCACGGGCAACGATAACGCAGTCAGGAGTATTCTGATCGATGACCGCAATGGCATAAGCACCCTGTAATTTCTTACAAGCTGCCTGCACCGCCGCCCCTAAATCAGGGGTAATTTTAAGCATTGCGTCAATAAGATGGGCGATAGTTTCGGTGTCCGTTTCTGAACTAAACACATAGCCTTGGGTGTGCAATTCGGCACGCAACACTTGATAATTTTCGATGATGCCATTATGAACAACAGCAACATTCCCAGAGGTATGAGGATGTGCATTACGTTCACTGGGTACGCCGTGTGTCGCCCAACGGGTATGGGCAACACCCGTATAAGCCCTACAGTGCTGGGCTAACTTGATTAATTCAGAAACGCGCCCCACAGCGCGATAACGCTCTACAGCATGCTCGCCAAGAAACGCTAAGCCGGCGGAGTCATAACCACGATATTCTAGTTTATTAAGCCCTTCAAGTAAGACGGGGATGATATTTTGATTGGCTGCGGCTGCAACGATTCCACACATAAGTACACCTGATTACTGTCTGTTTAATAAAATTTGTGATGAAGTCATCGTTCCCCTTTTTTTCAAAGAGGGTGAATAATTACGTGCGCTTATAGGTATCTTCATAGCGCACAATATCATCTTCCCCTAAATAACTGCCTGACTGTACTTCAATAATTTCTAAAGGAATTTTTCCAGGATTAGCCAAACGATGCGTATGACCTAAGGGAATATACGTTGACTGATTTTCGGTTACTAAAAACGTTTTATTATCACAAGTAACTTCGGCCGTGCCTTTAACCACAATCCAATGTTCGGCACGGTGATAATGTTTTTGCAAACTTAAACTCGCCCCTGGCTTGACTTGAATACGTTTTACTTTAAAGCGCTGATCATCATCAATACCGTTGTACCAGCCCCAAGGTCGATTAACTTTACGATGTAAGTTATGTTCTTCGCGATGCTGCTCATTTAATAACGACACGATTTTTTTAACATCTTGGCTACGCGTTTTATCTGCCACCAGTACCGCATCGGCAGTTTCAATGATCACCAAATTTTCTACGCCCACCGTACTCACCAAACGCGTGCTGGCATGAACTAAACACTCTGTGCTATCGATTAACAAAGTATCGCCATGACTAACATTGCCTTGCGCATCAGCAGGCCCTAATTGCCAGACGGCATCCCACGCACCTAAATCATTCCACCCTGCATCCAATGGCACCATGCTGATTGGAAATACTGACGCTGGGCAATGTTCCATCACGGCAAAATCAATCGACTCACTAGGAATAGCGCTAAATAACACTTTATCTGGACGAATAAAAGGACTATCCGAGGTTTTAGCCGTCCACGCCGTTTGCGTAGCCGTAGCAATATCACTACGAAAATGTGCTAACGCCTTCAGCCACACACTGGCGCGTAACACAAACATACCACTGTTCCAACTATAATCCCCGCTGGCTAGGTAAGCCAGTGCCGTGTCCAGCGAGGGTTTTTCTGCAAACTGGGCAACCAGATACTGCCCATATTCAGCCTTTACACCTTGACGTTGAATGTAGCCATAACCTGTTTCAGGGCTAGTTGGGGTGATTCCTAAAATAACAATAGCATCATTAGCTGCGGCACGAATTGCCTGTTGCAAGGCGGCAGTGAACGCGGCCGAATCTTGCACAGTCTGATCAGCGGGCGTAACCACTAAAATAGGATCAGCACCATTTTCGGTGGCTTGCAAAGCTGCTAAAGTAAGTGCTGGTGCGGTATTACGCCCACAGGGTTCTAATAATAACGTCGCTGAAATGGTGGTTAATTCACGTAATTGATCTAATGCTAAAAAACGATGCTCTTCGTTGGTAACGATTAAGGTGTCGCCACTCTGAATATCGTCTGCCACTAAATCATTAACCCGTAAAATGGCTTGTTGAAACAAACTTTGCGTGCCAGAAAGCACTAAAAATTGCTTGGGAAAGCCTGACCGCGACAACGGCCATAAGCGCGTCCCTGAACCACCACAAAGAATCACTGGAACAATTGTGTGCATACGTTTTACCTTTGCTATAAATGAATAAAATTGCTGTTAAAAAATAAACTACTTAATTTACTGCCGAATACGCATCTTAAAAAGATTCCAAGAATATTATCACGCGTATAGATAGCTTATGCCGCACTATCCTTACCTCCAGAGATACCTAATAAATGTCTAATGGGTTTATTATTGTCCATAGCTTTTTATACGTTTATTTACAATCAAAGGCCTTGTTATTTTTAAATAATAGGCTAACCACTAGGTTAATCTACTTCACTAAGGAGTTGGACAATTATTGCCAGTTTTAATTGTTTGTCGGCCTGTTTAAAATCGTGCTGATCTTTAACAATCGATCTCGCTAGCTCTCTAAGTTGTAGAGTTAAATACGCCAATTGATCAGTTTGTCCTTTTTTATTAACTACCCTAAATACAGTGGTTTGGGTGTCTGCATTAATCATGTAGATTGAACAAACGCTTTTTGTTATCCAATAATCATCGGTCAAAATCAATGTGCGGCTCAATATAGATCAATAGCACAGCCCTTCGCTCGCTCATCTACCCTAAAAACCAATAATCAGACGTATGTCGCTTTGCCAAAATGGATGTGTGGCAGGTTTCAAACATGCTTTGTTTTCGGACGTTTGCTAAACGCATGGAGTTGTTTATTCCACAAACGAATGTCAATGCTGATCGAGTGTTTCTAACTCAGTAATATCAAGTCCAGTCACTTGCGCTATTTCTTGCATGGAAAAGTTCTTTTTCAGTAATTGTCTGGCAATCATTAAAGCTCTTTTTCTTTCACCTGTGGCAATGCCTTTTTCTATACCTTTTTCCATGCCTCGTTCTATACCTTCTTCTATTCCTTTTTCTTGCCCCATCATAAAGCTAGGTAGCTTTTCTATTTCTATTTGTAACATTTCAAACTCCTGCTTTATGTCGAAATTAATATCACGATTACTGGCTAAAATTATGTTTAGAATATTCAAATGTCAATGCTGATCCAATGAGTCTAGCTCCGTAATATCAAGTCCGGTCATTTGCGCTACTTCTTGCATAGAAAAATTCTTTTTCAGTAATTGTCTGGCAATCATTAAAGCTCTTTTTCTTTCACCTGTGGCAATGCCTTTTTCTATACCTTTTTCTTGCCCCATCATAAAGCTGGGCAGCTTTTCTATTTCTATTTGTAACATTTCAAACTCCTGCTTTATGTCGAAATTAATATCACGATTACTGGCTAAAATTTCTAGCATACTCAGATATTCTCTTAACTTTTTACTGTCTCCTGGCATCATGGCCGTTAGCTTTGTCACTATGTCATGAACAACTGCTTTTATATCCATGTCTTTAATATCACACAACAACGCCATCACAATCGCATCTGGGCTGTTTTGATTGATGAAAAAGTGATAATCCATAGTGTGCATATCAATTACCGTGTAGGCATAATGTAATTGCGCGGTTTGTATCGTAGCAGGCATGGTTAACGACGCTTTGCCTATGTACAACAAATACTGAAAAACCTCTTCACCAGGATAATTTAATCGAATATCGGTTAAATAACGCAACATTCTATCGGGCATATCTTTTTGATTCTGGTTTTGAATTTCAATATGCAATATAAACGACTTGCCCTCACGGTCTTTAACACGCGCAGTTAAATCAGCACGTCGATCTTCTATACGCTGCTGCTCGGTTTCAATAAGCTCAACGGTATCTAAGTGTAAATTGAAAATATGGGTTGCCACATCAATCAAGATGCGTTTAAAAATCTGCTTAGAGATAATGTCTTTTTGTCCCATGTGATGCTATAAATACTATGTAAGTAACATTTTGATTAACTGTCAAGTCCCGTATGAAACTACTCTACTAGCTGAATAGCGTCGTCGGTGACATCGATACTACTCAGCCAGCAACACTTCGCTTAGCTCGCTATTAAACTTACTCGGGCAAATTTTCGTTTGCCCACTTGATAAACATGCTGACTACCTACGCGTAGCATTATCTTTGGGTCAGTTACTTTTTCGCCATCTATTTTAACCGCACCTTGATTAATCATGCGCATGGCTTCTGAAGTACTGGCCGTTAAACCTGCTTCTTTTAAAATTGCCGTAACACTGTGTGTATCACCATTAATAGCGACACATATTTCCTCTATATCTTCTGGCATTGCGCCGCGTTGAAAACGTGCTTCAAAGCTTTCTAAGGCATGAATTGCTGCGGCTTCGTTATGAAATCTGGTAATAATCTCTTGGGCTAACTGCACTTTGTACTGCCTTGGGTTTTCACCTGCTTGACAGTTTTGCTCCCATTGCTTAACTTCTGCTAAAGGACGAAAACTTAATAATTCAAAATAACGCCACATTAATTGATCGGAAATAGACATAATTTTACCAAACATTTCCTCTGCACTGTCTGCTATGCCGATGTAGTTATTGAGTGATTTAGACATTTTTTGCACGCCATCCAAGCCTTCTAAAATAGGCATGGTGATCACTACTTGTGGCTTTTGCCCATACACTTCTTGTAATTGACGCCCCACTAATAAATTAAATTTTTGATCCGTGCCACCTAATTCAATATCTGCTTGCATCGCCACGGAATCATAACCCTGTATTAAGGGGTATAAAAACTCATGAATGGCAATGGCTTGGCCACTTTTAAAGCGTTTACTAAAATCATCGCGTTCCAACATTCTTGCCACTGTATGTTTTGCTGCTAATTGTATTAAATCAGCAGGCGTCATGGCGTTCATCCAAGTGGAATTAAACATCACTTCGGTTTTATCTGGATCAAGAATTTTAAACACCTGTTGTTGATAGGTGAGTGCATTAGCGATCACATCGTCTCTTGTTAAGGGCTTACGTGTGACATTTTTGCCAGTAGGATCGCCAATCATGCCGGTAAAATCGCCAATTAAAAAAAGCACTTTATGGCCTAAGTCTTGGAAAGTTTTTAATTTATTAATTAAAACGGTATGACCTAAATGTAAATCTGGTGCAGTGGGATCAAAACCTGCCTTGATGCGCAAAGGGCGACCTTCAGCAAGTTTTTTTATTAATTCATGCTCAACTAAAACCTCGTCAACCCCTCTTAAAATCTGTTGTAATTCATCCTGTTGCAAAATTGTTCTCCACATTATTGAGTAAATAATATCATTATAGAATGATTAAATTTATCCCTTGAACACTTTTTCTATATTTCACTAGCCGCAGCTAGTTTACGCCCCAAAAAAAACAACTAGCCGCTAAACTGTCCCAAGCTTTTTATGGTCCAATAAGGCTCTCCTGAGCATAGCCGAAGGACTCACTTCAAACAATGTACTTGTGCAGTATAAATACCCTATTTTATTAAATAGACAATACGGTTAAGTAACGCTGATAATATTAACGACTGTGCCGCTACGTCGTTTTGCCCAGGGCTACCTTACCGCTGCAACGATAAGCAATTATTATCATTATGTTACCCTGAGAAACTGCACTTGAGGACTTCATTGCATCCTGCTTTACTGGCGTTAGAAACGCATTTTTCACCCTCGACATTAAGCCAAATTAGGCACGAACTCCTTACGCAACACCGTATAGAGCTGTGGTTAAAACGCGACGATTGCCTGCATTCCATTATTTCTGGCAACAAATGGCGCAAACTTAAATATCATCTTAATCATGCCTTAGCTGTAAAGGCGACAACGCTGATTAGTATGGGTGGCGCTTATTCCAATCATCTGCATGCGTTGGCGTATCTTGGTCAGCGCTTACATGTCAAGACTGTCGCTTATATTCGCGGTGAGCAACCCGCACGGCTTACACCAACCTTACGCGATGTGCTTGACTGGGGCATGACATTACATTTTATCTCACGCACTGATTTTCGTTTGTTGCGTTACGCCACCCCGACGGAGTTGTTCATGCCTTTACAGGCTACTGATTATTGGCTTCCAGAAGGGGGCGCACATACGCTTGCACTGCTGGGCGTCGGCGAATTAGTCACTGACATCACTGAAGATTTTGATGTCCTATGCGCACCGTGTGGAACAGGAACGACACTAGCAGGGTTAATTGCTGCGGTGCCTGCACCGTGTCAGGTGCTTGGCTTTGCTGCGGTTCGTCATGGACAATTTTTAACGCGGGATATTACTAAGTTACTGCCACACACGTATACTCATTGGTCAGTAAACACCGCGTATGATTTTGGTGGTTTCGCCAAAACGTCGCCTGCATTACTGCACTTTATTGCCGCCTTTGAACGCCAGCACGCAATTCCACTGGAACCTGTTTATACGGGCAAAATGCTGTATGGTGTATTTGATCTTATTCGCCAAGGGTATTTTGCGCCTGGCACTAAAATCATTGCCTTACACACTGGTGGTCTACAAGGCAACCGTGGCTTTACAAGGGATTAAACACACTGATGAAAAGACGCTTAGAAACTGAATTAATGACTGATGCCGCGCAAGTAAAAGCCTATGCTGAGGCTGATTTTGTCGCACCAAATCAGCATTTTATTGAATGCCTAATTAACTTTATTGATAACCCTGCATTTTGTGGCCATGCCTTAGATTTAGGCTGTGGCCCTGGTGATATTAGCCTTCGCTTTGTGCAACACTTTACTCAGGCGTATGTTGATGCGCTTGATGGCTCTGTGCCTATGCTTGACTATGCAAAAGCCGCCTGCCCACCTGCTCTGGCTACGCGCTGTCAGTTTTTGGCTGGCTATATTCCCACCGCTGCCCTCCCACGAAATCACTACGAAGTTATTTTTAGCAACAGTTTATTACATCATTTGCCCAATCCAAACAGCCTCTGGCAAACTATTAAACATGTTTCTCAATCTGGCACACGCGTGGTCATTATGGATTTAATGCGCCCAGAAAGTGAACAGCACGCACACGACCTTGTCGAGACCTATGCTAAAAATGAACCTGCAATTTTACAACATGACTTTTATTACTCGTTGCTAGCGGCGTTTAATATTAATGAAATCACAGACCAATTACACTATCTGCAACTGCCTTTTACGTGTCAGGCAAGCACGGATAGACATCTTCTTATCACTGGCGTCATGCCATAAACTTTTATTTTTAGGCTTACCATGGACATTACTTCGATAGAAAAAAAAATCGACTTACACACCTCGCCAGATCTTATTATTAACCGTGATTTAAGTTTATTAGAATTTAATAAACGGGTACTTGCACAAGCAAAAAATGAAACTATCCCAGTGCTTGAACGACTCAATTATTTGTGTATTTCTTGCTCTAACTTAGACGAGTTTTTTGAAGTTCGCGTGGCCAGTATTATTGAAATGGCTATTATCGACCCAAACACCTTAAGCCCAGATGGGACAACTCCTTGCGAACAGCTTAGTAAAATCTCTGCACATGCGCACCAATTGATTGCTGATCAATATCAAGTATTAAATGACTTACTGATTCCTAAACTTGCGGAAGAAAATATTCGTTTTATTCGCCGTAAAGATTGGAATGAATCCCAACACAAATGGCTGGAAAATTATTTTAACGAAGAGTTGCTGCCTATTTTAACGCCTGTAGGCTTAGACTCTGCGCATCCTTTTCCACGCATTTTAAACAAAAGTTTAAATTTTATTATCTCCTTAACAGGCAAAGATGCCTTTGGCCGTAACAGTGGTCGTGCCGTTTTACAAGCACCGCGTTCCTTGCCAAGAGTAATTCAATTACCTACTGACCAAACACAAAGTGGCCCACATGATTTTGTCTTTTTATCATCAATTATTCATGAATTTGTTGATGACTTATTTCATGGCATGACCGTAAAGGGCTGTTATCAATTTAGAGTGACACGAAATAGTGATTTTTTTGTTGATGATGATGCAATTGATGATTTATTACTGGCTGTGCAGGGTGAATTGGCGATGCGTAATTATGGCAATGAGGTACGCCTTGAAGTCGATGCAAAATGCACTGAAGATACCGTGGCGTTTTTATTAGCTCGTTTTAACTTAATGGAAGACCGTTTATTTTTAGTCAATGGGCCTGTTAATTTAAATAGAATTCAAGAAATCAATGCGTTAGTTGATCGCCCTGAACTAAAATTTCCTTCGTTTAAACCGTCAGTACCCGCACAATTGAGTCGGGATAAAGATATTTTTGCTGCCATTAAACGTCAGGATATTTTATTGCATCATCCGTTTGAGTCCTTTAGCCCCGTGGTTGATTTTTTACGCCAAGCAGCCGAAGCACCTGATGTACTCGCGATTAAACAAACGCTGTACCGAACTGGCGTTGATTCACCTATTGTTGCCGCCTTAATTAAAGCAGCGAAAGCAGGTAAAGTGGTTACGGTTGTGATTGAATTACGCGCCCGTTTTGATGAAAAAGCCAATATCGACCTTGCCGCTAAATTACAAGAGGCCGCCGTGCATGTGGTGTATGGTGTGGTGGGCTATAAAACCCATGCCAAGATGTGTTTAGTGCTGCGTCGAGAAGGTAAAGAATTACGTAATTATGTGCATCTTGGTACGGGAAATTATCATCCTAAAACAGCGCGTATTTATACAGACTACGGTTTATTTTCGTGTGATAAAGAACTTGGTGAAGATGTTCGTCGCGTCTTTGCACAGCTCACCAGTCTTGGCAAAGTGAGTAAATTAAATAAATTATTACAATCACCTTTTTCCTTACACAAAGGCTTAATGGATAAAATTGATCGGGAGATTCAACATGCTCAAAACGGTCGCCCCGCTAAAATTATTATCCAAGTCAATGCCGTAGTAGAAGAGCAGATCATCGCGGCGTTGTATCGTGCTTCGCAAGCGGGCGTTATCATTAAGTTATTAGTGCGTGGAATTTGTTGCTTACGCCCAGGTATTTCTGGCATTTCCGACAACATTGAAGTGCGTGCGGTTATTGGTCGATTTTTAGAACATGCGCGCATTTATACGTTTGCCAATAACGGCAATCAAGAAGTGTTTGCCTCAAGTGCTGATTTAATGAATCGTAATATGTTTAAACGCGTGGAAGTATGCTTCCCTATTGAAAACAAAAAATTAGCAACGCGCATTTTGGATGATCTTAATTTATATTTCCACGATAACTCTCAAGTCTGGGTGATGCAATCTGACGGCACCTATCAACGCCCACCTAAAACCGACAATGAGCCTTTTATTCAAGCACAAACGCAGTTACTGCAAGAGCTTGCCCAACCATGAATGAACCTAGCACCACCTGTTTACAATTGGGAGACCCAGTTCTTCGCTGCCACGCGTTACCTGTCGATAATGTGGCTGAGAAAGCCATTCAAGCAACCGTTACGCTTATGCAAACGGTACTTACGGCTAGCCAAGGCGTTGGCATTGCGGCACCACAAATAAATGTGTCGAAACAAATTATTATTGTTGCTTCGCGTCCAAATCAACGCTATCCAAACGCGCCCTTAATGGCGCCTACGGTGATGTTTAATCCTACGTTTGAGGCGGTCGGTACTGAGCTAGAAAAAGACTGGGAGGGCTGTTTAAGCGTACCGTCAATTCGTGCTTTAGTACCCAGATTTAAAACCATTCAGGCGCGTTATATTAATGTTTTAGGTGATCTTGAACAGATGCAATTAGAAGGTTTTGTGGCGCGTATTTTTCAGCATGAGTGTGATCATTTACAAGGCAAAGTGTTTTTGGATCGCGTAGACGCTACGGTAGATATTATTGCCGAATCTGAGTATTTGAAATTATTTAACTGACTGTAATCATTTAATTTCCACTCTTTGTTGTATCAGAAAGATGAATAGACTTGATTTCATACGCAAGACATAAGTAGCCGTGCAAAAGCTTTTTAGCAAAGCGGGATATCCATAATGTTAATACACTTATGAACTTCTACATAGGTCGCAATAGGCGAAAGCCGTATTGCGACCTATGTGGCGCATCGTATGGGGGCAATACAGTTAACGCCGACGCACACCCTATTGAATGACACCTTACGGGTTAATAAACAACATGGTGGTGAAACTATACAAAAGTGACTTAATTTCCTTATCTACGCTATGCCGTTTATTTAATGCGTAGCTTTGCGTATAAATTTTTCATTTGCGTAGCTAATTGTTGGGTAAGGTCATCGGCTTTTTCTAACATGGATACGCCCTCATCACGCGCATTATTGCCCTTAACTGTGCCTGAAAAAGACGCTATCGAAGTAGCGACTGTCTGCCATAAGCTCGCCAACATGGGCTCGGCTTGCTCAGCAAGTGTAAGCTGACGACCTTGATTCAGCTCGTTTTGCTTATGCTCAGGTGACGTGACTACCTCGTCTTCAAGCATATTTACCGGGTTATTTTCTGTCGGTACGGTTAAGGGTGATGTTGGTAAAGTGCTCTCACGCTGTGCCGCACTGGTCATTTTGGCTATAAACGTCTGCGCCGCATACGTACTTAAGTTGCTGGCGTCTTTAGGCTGGTGTTTTTGCTGAGCATGGGGTTCAGTAATCGCCACTGACAACTGCTCTGAAGATATAGTCTGCGTACTCGTATTGTGTAATTCTTCTGATAACGGGAACGCTGTTAATTGACTGGCGTCAGCACTATTTTCTTGCGCAACAGTGCGGTCTTCGTTAACGAAAGGCACCTCAACCGTTGGCGCTAGTGCCTGTTGATTTACTTCTGCCTGAGTTAATTTTTGTGCAGCTTCACTGTTAATTTGATAGCTGTGAAATTGCGCTTGTAACGTTTGGTAGTCTTGGGTAATTGCGTTAAGCCTCTGTTCTAATTCAGCATCATGAGCAGTCACGAAATTGAAACGATCCGTTAAAGTATCAAGATCAACCTCTTGTTTTGCCAACATGGCTTGGCCACTGGAAATTATTTGCTCAAGCTCTAAGCATCGACGTTTTTCTATCACTAACTGGGCAGGAAACGCGGCTAATTTCGCCATGCCTTTTTCAAAGAGTATATTATCCGTTAAGCTGGCAATATCCTCTGTAATACCTTCGGTCTGATTTGCTTGTTCCCAGCTTTGTTGCACTAACTGACGCCGTTGCTGCAACAATAATGTTAACGCTGAAACTTGCTCCTTGTGCTGCGCTAACTCTGTTAACAATGCCTTATTTACGTGTTCTTTATCAGCTAACTGCTGACACTGTACACTTATGTTTTCTTCTAATACCTGTATTTTCTCCTGCACTATTTGCGCACTATTTTTTGCTTGCTCTAGCTTTTCATTATATTCAGTCTGCGCACGAATCAATGCCTTTTTTAATTTACGCTTATGTCCTAGTGTTAATAATATCGACACTAGGACGGTGATAAGAAAAAAGCCTACCGCAGCAAACACTGCTGTAGCGCATAAACTATTTTCAATCACTAATTTTTCAATGCTTGCTAAGTCTAACGACATATACCCTCCTGTTTTTTTTATTATTTTGATTATCAGTCATGACTCCGCTCATGCAACACCCGCTATCGTGCTGATGATAAAACGCTGAAACTGAGTAATGAGCATTGTTAGATGAATTTTTTAGTTGCTTTAAAAATTCAGATTGATAGTAACTGATAACATTCAAATACGTCCAGAACTGTGCATCTATCAACACCCATTGTTCTTATCGTTGCAGATACCAAACTGTCTGTCACGGGGTCAGTAAGCCATTTTCTACAAACGAGTAAGGCTGCCCGTCACCAATAATAAAATGATCCAAAACACGAATATCAAATAAGGCTAAGGCGTGTTTTAGTTTTTCGGTAATTTGCTTATCTGCATAACTTGGCTCACTGATGCCCGAAGGATGATTGTGAGCAAAAATAACGGCTGCGGCATTATGATGCAAGGCTTGTTTAACAACTTCTCGCGGGTAGACGCTCGCACTATCAATGGTGCCTCGAAACAGTTCATCCAATTGAATGACTCGATGCTGGTTATCTAAAAATAAGCAGGCGAATACTTCATAGCTATATCCGCGTAACTGCGCACTTAAATAAGCACGGGTAATATCTGGACTGGTTAACGCACTGCCCCGTTGCAATACTTCTTTAAAATGACGCTTTGCCATTTCCATGACTGCTTGCAACTGGGCATACTTTGCATTTCCCAAGCCATGGGCTCTACAAAATTGAGGTTGGCTAGCGTCGAGCAAGGCTTTTAAAGAACCAAAATCAGTTAATAAATCTCGCGCTAAGTCGACGGCTGATTTACCTGTAACACCAGTACGCAAAAAAATGGCCAATAATTCTGCATCAGTTAACGCACCTGCCCCTTTGCTTAGTAACTTCTCTCTTGGTTGTTCATCTGCGGGCCAGTCTTTAATTGCCATAGTTCCTCCTTCTTACATAGTGTAAACGTCTGTTTGAGCAGATCGCAACACATGCAAAAAAGATCTACTATGGCATTAAGTATAGTTAACTATTGACTGAGCTTAACCAAAGATCATGTTTATTACACATGCTTAAGGCATACAAAGTGCCTTGGTAGTTATTTACCAAAAAAACTGATGAAGCCATTTTATCTTCAAGTGGATTAAAAATGTGCTCTGCAAGCACTTCATAATTTTTGTCGAGTAAAACATGCTTAACAATATAATGCTCAAGCCCTTTCATTTCGTGCGGCGTAACGACTTTCACATGACAATTAGCACCTTCAGCCGTTACCGTTATCACGGGTAAATGCGTGGCTTCTTTGCCTTTCCATCGTCCAGGTGACTCCTGGGTAAAATAAATATTTTTTATCGCCGACAAACTTTCGGCCGCTGCTGGCTGCGCTAACACGAGCTGAGTTGCTCCCATCGCACCTGCGCCCATTACACTTAGTCGAATAAAATTACGTCGTTCCATTATTGCTCCTAGATTGATACGCTAAAATAAATAGTTGTCATGAAAAACATGACACACGGGTTAATTCTGTATTATATCGTTCTTCTTTTTGCCTACCTTCACCATTAACAGCTGTAGTTGCTGCCAACTTTTAAATACATACGGCGCGCCCCCAATGGCAACCGCATCAACTAAACAATACCACGCTGCCACACCACTGGGCGGATTACCCTGAGGTAACTGCAACACGGGGTCGATAGCAGCCCATTTCCAAGTGCCTTCATAAGTGCCAATTAACTCCAGCCATGTAGTAATAAAAAAGGCCGCTAAATAGACCATTGGGGAGCGACCTTTAAATAGATACCCTAAAAATACACAATATAATAACGCACCGACTGAATCACCTTGTTCAGGCAAACTACTCACTCCCCACACCGACCAAACGCCACACACAAGCACCACAAATATCGCTATAGTGCGCGCATAATTCAAAAATAATCCTGAGCGTGCAAGCGCTACCGCTGTTAAGTACACCATGCCATGTCCAGGCGGAACATAGGCAGGCACATTACCAAAACGATAGGTATAGCCTTGCATGTAGGGAGAGGCAAAATGCTCACCAATGGTTGCAAAAATAATGGCGATAACCACTTGCGTTCGCACTTCGCGATTTTCACCTGCCAACAAACACACCAAAAATATCCACCCACAGACACCTAACGCCTGCTGTTTTTCTATGCTTGCTGTAGCATCTGTTATCAAACAGATGGCGACACAACAAAACGTAAATAGTGCGATAACATAATCACGTTTCTTATGAGGATAACGATGAGTAGTATCTGGAAAGTGACGTAACACTAAAACCTCTTTTACTAAATATTAAACAAATAACCATGCGATGGCTGCGTATCGTGCTAACTTTCCCGTCATAATCAATAGACAAGAGGGCACAATAGGAAGTTTTAACCAACCCGCTACAAAACACAGAGCATCACCAATAATAGGCACCCAACTGAATAATAATGCCCAAACCCCCATCCTCCTAAAAAAGCCCAAGGCACGTTGTTTGTTTTTAGCTACGTGCTCAGTGGTGATTTTTTTTTCAACAAGATAACCCAGCCACCATGTTGTCATGGCCCCTAAGGTATTTCCTAAGGTAGCTACCCCAACCAAGTACACCACAGGTAGCGTATTTAATGAGACTAAATAAGCCAATACAGCTTCTGATCCTCCGGGAGCCACCGTAGCAGAAATAAACGCACTGACAAATAAACCAATTAATTGTGTACTATTTTCTAGCATCTATATTTTAGTGGGCGCATAACATTATCAGGCAAAAAAAAACCCCTATGCATTGGCTGCAAAGGGGTTTTTTAAAACATCAAAACTAATGTTTACTACTAGGTAATATTTTACTTTTGTTAGAAAAATATTTCTTAATAAACGGCAATACTGTTGCTGTCAAAATATCCACGCCCAAACGAAGTTGCTCGAAAAGATAAGCAATGCTATCTGAAACACTCATGCCTTTAAACTTATTAGTGACAAACGCTGCTAACATTAAGCCCAGCGCTAAGCCAATAACAGTGGTTCCAGAAACAAAGGAATCGGTAACAATAGGAGCTGAATTAATCGGCGCAACGCTAGCATCAGTGACTACGGGCGGAGCATTTCTTATGTTAATTTCTTCGGTTGCCGCTGCTTTAAGTAAATCAGGCACGCTCACAGTGTAATTATCCGCATTAGTTAAAGCGGTTACGCCAGGAATGCTAGGCAAATCACCATCGCCTTTGCCGACTTTAAGCTGGGCTTTCATACCCTTTTCCATGTGCTGAGCAATGTCACAATGCACTAAATACGTTTTATCATCTGCTGGCAAAATCAGCGTGCCCGTAACTTTCGCAGGGCCACTAATTTCTAAATGAAACATGCCTTTAGGGTAAAGGTATTTAGGCAAACCATGCATCATCCATTGGTGACGTATGGTGTCATCGTTAACAAAATGCACGGTTAATTGTGTACACGGCTTAAATTGAAACTCTTGGGTGTCGAATGCAAACATGCGCCCAGGAAATTTCTCAGCGTATTTGTGTCCAGCATGAACAGTAATTTCTTTGGTTTCAGAAATACGATCACAGCCACCAGGCAAAACGTCAGCATTTTGCCCCATTACCATACCGCCTGCCATATCCATCAAATGACCGTCACCATGATTCATTAACATGCCATCATGATCTTGATAATCAATTGCCATGACTGCGCCTGAAAAAAGCATCATGACTATTATTGATAAAGCTCTGTTCATGCTTTCTCTCCGTACAAAAAAATTAACCGCAGCATTAATACAATAAATGATTAAATTATAATGATTTAATTTTTGCAAACGCTTCATCAACTTTAGCTTTAAAGCCTGAGTGTGATAAATAAAGAATATATAAACCAGCCAAAGCAAAGAAAATATACAATAAATAACTTGTTTTACTTACTGGCTCACCGGTACCTGCAGTAAATCCCATATGTGCATCTAAGCGCTCACCTTGATCGGGGATTAGGGTGATATGAATAAGATATTTACCTGACTCTGGCACACCATTTGGCAATTCTAAATTAACTGTGCCTGATTTGTGTTTTTGACTTGGCAAAAAGAACACACGCGTTCCTTCTGGCTCTTTAGTGACTTCAAACTCCACAGACATTTTTCTATAACGCATATCTTGATAATCAAAAACTAACTGTGTTCTGATTGCTGCATCGGGCAATTTACCGCAAAATTCTTGCGCAGAATAAACACTAGGTTGGTAAGCTGTATAATGAATCCAATGACCAGGTTCCAATTCAAATTTACACTGATCAGTGTCTGTTCCTGCGGCACCACCGTGTGCCCAAAGGCTTGCAGAAAAGAATGCTGCAAAAAAGATTAAAAATAATTTTTTAAATAGATGCGTTGTCTTCATAATTTCTTCCCGTCCTGATAAATAGTTATTATTATATGAGCATTAAAATTTGTTACTGAAAATAACAATAAAAATGAAAATGGTCTGCTAGACTCTTCTCTAAAAATAGAAACCAACTCTAGCACATGAAACTACCCAAATAAAGGCTTTGATGAAAGGCAAGCTTACCATCATAAATAATATAAGCAAACGACAATACTTTTTTGACTTGTTGCTAACTAAACGTCCTTTTCGTAGACTTAAGCCATCATTATAAAAACGGAGCTTCCCAATTATGTCTTCCTTGACAACCTCACCTGCATGGTCTGCGCTTCAAGACCATTTCAATCACATTCAAAATCAATCCTTGCGTGAAGCGTTTGCTGAAGATAAGCAGCGCCACACTAAGTTTTCTCTTCGGCTTAACGACATTCTGTTTGATTACTCAAAAAACAGAATTACCGAAGAAACAATTAATCTACTTATTGCATTAGCAGATCAAGCTAATCTTCAGCACAAGATGCAAGCGATGTTTACGGGGGAAGTGATTAATAACACCGAGCATCGTGCTGTTTTGCACACAGCCTTACGCAACAGAAACAACCATCCCATTTTTGTCGAGGGCAAAGATGTTATGCCTGACATCAACCGTGTCTTAGCAAAAATGCGCGTGTTTTGTAATGCAGTAAGAGCTGGTGAATGGACTGGCTACAGCGGCAAAGCGATTACTGATGTCGTTAATATTGGGATTGGTGGGTCAGGCTTAGGCCCCAAGATGGTCGCCACGGCACTTACTCCTTATGGTTCTGGGTTAAAAGTGCATTACGTATCAAATATTGATCAAGCTGATCTAGTCGAACGCTTAAAACCACTTAACCCAGAAACAACACTGTTTATCGTGGCTTCTAAAATGTTCAACACCCAAGAAACCATGATGAATGCAAAATCAGCAAAAAAATGGTTACTTGATAAAGCTAACGATCCCACCGCCATTCGTAAAAACTTTGTCGCCATTTCCACGCACGCAGAAAACGTTGAAGCCTTTGGTATTGACACCAATAACATGTTTGAATTTTGGGACTGGGTTGGTGGACGTTATTCCTTATGGTCAGCCGTAGGTTTATCGATTGCACTGTACATTGGCATGGATAATTTTGAAGAACTATTGCAAGGTGCGTTTGAGGCCGATCAACATTTTAAAAACACGCCCTTCGAACAAAATATACCTGTCATTATGGGATTACTGGGCATTTGGTATAACAATTTCTTTGGTGCAGACTCACATGCCCTCCTGCCTTACGACCAATCGCTGCAATTTTTTTGCAGTTATTTTCAACAAGGAGACATGGAAAGTAATGGTAAAAGTATCACCTTAACGGGTGAACGCGTTGATTACAGCACAGGGCCTATTATTTGGGGGCAGCCAGGCACCAATGGTCAGCATGCTTTTTTTCAATTAATTCACCAAGGAACTAAACTGATTCCATGTGATTTCCTAGTCGCGGCAAACAGTCATTACTCCTTGCCTGAACATCATGACATTTTGGTCTCCAACTTTTTAGCTCAACCACAAGCCTTAATGCGCGGCAAAACCATTGCTGAAGTCACCGCAGAACTTAGCCCAGAACAGCAGCACGACGCGCTATTAGTCGCCTCAAAAGTATTTGAAGGCAATAAGCCCTCTACTTCCTTTTTGTTCAAAAAACTCACACCAAAAACCCTAGGTTCTTTATTGGCATTTTATGAACACAAAATTTTTGTACAAGGCGTTATTTGGAACATCAATTCTTTTGATCAAATGGGCGTTGAATTAGGCAAAGTCTTAGCTAGCGCAATTTTGCCTGAACTACAAAATGATGACATGATTACCAGCCACGATAGCTCCACCAATGGCTTGATTAATGCCTATAAACACATGCGTGATGATTAATCTCTGTTGTGTTCGACTGAACTTCGCAGAATCTTCTCGCCTAATGGCTGATTGCTGTGCGCATTTTACCTTAATGAAACAGCCCACTTAACACGGGATAGCGTGATGTTAAGCCGTTCGTAATGAGCCCTTCGAGGGCTCAGGGCGAACGGCTAAGCCTAGCACCGTGTCGCGACTCCAAAGCAGGCAACACCAAAGCAACAAACTCACACTTTATTTTCCGCCGTTTAATGAGCCATTCATGCCCACAACTCGTGCAAGCGCGTTCTAAGTTGTTAATATCAATACAGCAACCGCCTAAAACAATTTCTTTTCTTTCTGCCATTTTAAAGGCTTCGTAAATCGGTAATCCATAAAGAATATCAACACCTGTTTTTTGCTTACAGGCAGGACAACTATATTTTTTAGGCCTCACTGCACCGCCTCCAACATCATCACCGTTTCATCACCGCTGATATTTCGCACTTTCAAACGTTTTACTTGTTTTTCACTAAAAACTTTTCCATCCCAAAACGTTTTCGTTTTCACGCCATCTTTCATTACAAATCCGAGTTTATCAATTTTAATTTCAGTCGAACTCTGCCACACACCACTGTCGTTTTCACAATCTAGCGCGATCATTTCAATCAATTCCAGCCCGTCATCACTCATCACAATCGGCGTTTTGGTACTGCTTTTTTGATTAAACGTTTCAATTTTTTGCAGCAATCTATCGCTGATAAATTCCATAATTTCGACTTCAAAACCATCTTCAACTTCGCTACATTTCACCTTCACGATGTCTTCAATCACCACGTCATGCAGCAAATTCTTTAAATCTTTCAATTCGACTTCAATGTTGGTGTTGTTATTGTTGTGAATGAATTTTTTGAGTGCTTGTTCGTCATCAATATCAATGTAATAGACAATCACTTTTTTTACATCGATGTCTAAATCAGGCAATTCTTGATTTAAAATTTGATTCATTTGTGGAATGTCTAACACCTTTTCTTGCGAATTCAACAAATTCGGTACATAAACAGGCATCGTGCCTAACTTGCTGTCAACAATTGAACCAAACCAAAACGCGCCAATCCCTTCCACGCCACGTTGCAAACTCGGAATCAATGTCGCTAATTTATCCATCGTTTGTTGTGGATTACGAAACAAACTCACGCCGTCTTGAATTTCTAACATCTGAAAACTCGCGCCCGCTTCTTTTAAACGGTCACGCACGGTTTGAATGCTGTTAATGCCCACATCACAATGAATAAATCGCCGTCCTAAATCATGCGCGACTTTTGCTGTCACGCCACTGCCACCAAAGAAATCAGCGACAATCATCTCTTTTTTCGAGGCAATTTCAATTAACAATCCAAGCAGCCCTTCAGGTTTTTGAGTTGAATAATCTAACCGTTCGACGGACAAATTTAACACGGGTCTAGTGCTGTATTCTTTTACCGTTCCATCATCCATTACTCTATTCACAACACCGTTTAAACTGTCAGTTAAAATCGTATCAACATAGAAACGTCCTTTCTCATCTTGTTTTGAATTCATAAACGATTTTTCTAAATACTGACGTTCATAAATTGTATTGATTTCAAATTCATTTGGATTATTGGAGTAGAAATAAATCGCATCATGTTTCCTTGCAATGGATGACTTTTTAGAAGCACCACCGCTGCGATATGACCAAATAATTTCATTAACAAAACCGTCTTCGCCAAAAACTTCATCCATTAAAATTTTCACATAATGCCCAATGTGCCAATCCAAATGCACATAAATACTGGCGGTGTCACTCATGACGCTTTTAATCGCCGTTAAGTTTTCATACATCCAATTTAAATAATCTTCTTTTTGCCAAATGTCGCCGTACATTTTTTCTTCAAAACTGCGTAATTCTTCGCTGTCGAGAGTTTGTTCTGCGGCGGCGATTTTTTCGGCAAGTTTTGGATTTTTGCGGATATAAACTTTTTTCGCATAATCTGCGCCGCTGGCAAAAGGCGGGTCGATATACACTAAATCGACTTGAATGTTTTGGCTTTTCAAATACGCGCACGCTGATAAACATTCGCCGCGCAACACTAAATTGTCAGACGGTTCGCCGATGATTTCTTGCGTTTCAACTTCGTAAAAAGGCATTCCGCGTTGAATGCGGTCAAACACTTGGTTGTTTTCGCGGTAACGCAAAACCCGTTGTGGTCGCGTGATGTTGTTTAAAATCGCTTGTCCTTCGACGGGATTTTTTGCGTGTGGGATGTATTTTATTGGCATGATTAGTTTTTCTGAATGTGCTTAATGGTTTTATCAAAGTCGTTTTCAAAATTTTGGTCTTGAATAACACGAAACTTATCAAATTCTTGTTCGGCTTTTAATTTTGCGCGTTCTTGGCTTATTCTGCCTTTGTCTTGCAGAATCGGATAATTAGATAACTCAAGAAAACTGTTTAAAAATTTACTCCAGTCTGCCATTTTCATCAGTATTTGACGCTGCGCTCTGTTTTCAGCCAAATCAAGATAGGCAGAAATGATTTGTTCTAATTCTCTGATATGACTTTCAGAAAGGTAATTTTTAGCAATTGAAACGTCAGATTTTAGAATCTTTCCATCAGGTGCATTTTTCCAAGTTTTTAATCCCATGTATAACTGCGTCGCATCGGATTCAGCGTAAATTATCTCAGCCGCAGTTTTTCCCGTGATTGCCCAATGCAGTTTGTTTTGAACACTGGCGAAAAACTCTTTTGTTAGCCCTGCACTTTTATCGTAATCAATTGAAAGCGTGTAAATATCGGTTATTTTTTGATAAAAACGTCGTTCACTGGCGCGAATCTCGCGTATTTTTTCAAGTAATTCGTCAAAATAATCTTTACCAAATAAATTGCCGCCTTGCTTTAATCTTTCGCTATCCAGCACAAATCCTTTGATAATGTATTCTTTCAGCGTTTTGGTTGCCCAAATTCTAAACTGTGTCGCTTGCGCAGAATTAACGCGATAACCCACCGAAATAATGGCATCAAGGTTGTAGAATTTCGTTTTATATTTTTTGCCATCTGCGGCAGTTACCGAGAATTCCTCGGTAACTGAATTTGCATCTAATTCATTGTCATTGAAGATATTTTTTAAATGCAATGAAATGTTATCAGTGCTACATCCAAACAACTCAGCCATTGCTTTTTGAGAAAGCCAAACTGTTTCGTTGCCGAGAATGACTTGGACATTTATTTTTGCTGTTTCGGAGTGATAGAGCAGAAAATTGATACTTTTTTCAGGTAATTCAGGTAAATCGTTCATATCACCTCAGTAAAAAATTGGTTAATTTTAGCGTTAAGTTTCGCGGTGTTGGCTTCAATTGTTTGGCTGTCTTCTAAATACAAGAAATCAAATCGCTTATAACCGTATTTTTCGTTGTTCACGCGCAAAAATTCGGCTTCCATGAAGGTTTTTCGCGGCTTGAATTTCTCTGCATAAACGCCGCCTTTGGTTTCGATAATTAACACTTTATGAATTTTGTTTGCATCATCGCGGCGAATCATCAAAAAATCGGGCGTGTAATGTCCGATGTTTTTCCAATACTTGCCGTTTTTGGTAAAACAATCGATGACAAATTCCGTTAAACCGCGTTCGCCGTTGTAATAAATTTCCAGCGCGTTGGCTTTATTTTGAAAATCCGTCAGAGATAAGGTTTTTTTGAACAACTCAAATTCAAAACCACTCGCGCCACTTGCACCAAAATCGTAGGGCAAATAATGAAAAGATTGGTCTTTTTGTTTCACAACCGCGCTGATTTCAAGACCTGTTTGAAACGCTTCAAATGTTGGTACAAAATGCCCTAAACCTTGAGCTTCCATTGATTGCTTCATCACGTCATAGCCACGTTGTTTTTCAGCTAAATCGATTTCAAGCGGTTTCTTGTTCGCATCGAACTCTAAAATTTTCGCGCTATCAACTTTATTCGGATAAAGCCCCGCGCCGCTTTCATTCACGGGTGTTAATTTTTCAACTAACAATAATTGTGCTGTTTGCGGGATGATTTCGGTTTCTGTTTGCAGTTCACGTTGACGGGCAAAACTCAAACGGATTTGGCTTTCAATGCTTGGTAAATCATATAAATCATTGAAAAAATGTTGCCCGTTTTTTTGATAGGTGACGCATTCAAATAATTTGTAAATGTCAGAATCGAAAGCCTTTAATTGCTCAAGGCTTAACGTTTTGAAACTGCCACGCATCGTATCAAATAACCATTGTTTATACGAAGCGACTTGCTCGCCTTCTTCGTTAATAAAACGGGTTGAACCTTCACCAATACTGTCAAGGGTGTCTGTTGTGGTGCTGGCAATTCTTTTGTAATTGTCGATTTCAGCAAGTAACGTGCTTAATTTTTCTTGGGTGTTGGCATTGTCTTCAATGTCGGTTGCTTGATAAGTGACTTTGAGCTGGTGAAACTCAAGCGCGGGAAGTTGCAAGTGTTCTAACCGTGAAACGCACTCAATTTTAGCTGTCGTTTCGTCACCTTTTACCGCATTCAAATCGTCGATGGTGATGTGTTGCTCTTGCTGTAATTGTTTATTGAGCGTGTCAGCGTTGTCTTGATTTAGCCAAATTAACGCGGTTTCATGCTGTCCACTATCCACTTGACGCAAACAACGGCAAGCGGTTTGCAGCACCATATTTTGTGAGCTATCGCCTTTTTGCGACAAAATTACGCCTGTTAAACTTGGGCAATCCCAGCCTTCTTTGCCAATTTGCACCAGTAAAATGTAACGGTGTTTTGAGTGCGGCAAATCCAGCGAACGAAAGGCTAAGGCGTTTTCTTTGGCAATCGGATAGTTTTTATTACCGCCGTGAAATTCTAAAATCTCGTCACGCACACACGCCAATTCACTGGTCAAAAATGGCAAAATGTTTTCATATAAATCATCAATGCTGGTGCAATAAATAGCGAGTTTTGGAATTGTTCCGTTTGTATAAATTTTGTGACGATAAAGCGCGTCAAACTCTTGAACGCCATGTTTTATAATTTCAAGACGATTTAAATTTTTTCCCGTTTGGACTTTTGGTTTTTTCAAAAAGGTTTTAACCGCTTCAATCAATGGATAGTAATAAACGGTGTTGCTGATTTCAGTGAGTTTTAAACTCACAGACGCGATATTGATGGTATCGGCTTTTTGCAAATACGGCGTACCTGAAAAACCCAAAACGGTTGTGATGTTACCTTCAACGTGCCAATCGGTAACAACACGACGCAATTTAATATCATCGGTTGCGGCATGGTGAACTTCATCAATTAAAATCGAAAGGTTAGGAATTTCACCAATGAGATGCCGTAATTCGTTAGCAAAACGTGATTTTTCGTCGTCGGTTTTTTCAACAGTTGAAAGTGTAGGATTTAGCTCGACACGATCTAAAATCACTTTTTCAGCATTCACAACAAACACTTGACCAAACGGATTCGGCAAAACGTTATTGACCTTTTGGGCATTGGGATTATTGGCTCTGCCGCTATTTTTCGCTGATTTTGATTCGTCTAACACGTCAAATTTGAGCAGACTTTTTAAATGGCTTGCGGCGGGTTCTGGCAAAACCCAAGATGGTTCAAAATGTTTAATGGTTTTTAAACTTGGCACGATAGACGATTTCAAACCAGATGGAATCAACACTAAAAAATTATGCGCGAAATGTTTGTTATCGGGTTCACGTTCAGCAAAGTACAAATCCAAATACATAAACGCTGCCATCAAATAGGTTTTACCCGCACCCATTGGCAAACTGAGCAAATAATCAGGATAACTCACGTTATAAAATAGCGATTTGATTATTGCATCGAAATCTAACGTGCTTGGGTTTTCAATAATCGATGCCACTAATTTTTGCAAGTTAGCTTGTTGGGCAAATTGATATAACGCCAGTGCATTGGTATTGTGCAAGAAATAATCTCGCGCCTGTTGATTGATGTTAAGTGTGTTTAAATCGATGGCTTGATTAAAAAAACCTTCTGAAAAGTTCTGCCAAAGTGGTTTATTTTCGCCTGCAATTTTTAAAAAAAGATAGGTTTCAATGGCTTCAATTTGTGGCGTGCGGAGTTTATTGGTGTTTTTAATATATCCGATTAAACCTGTAATAGCGCAATCTGGCGAACGTAACCACTGGTTTTTTTTAGCGCTGATAATGTCATTTAACATTGTTTAAATTAAGCCTTGTTTTTTGATTATTTAGTAATGATTCACCCCCTTCTTTGAAAAAGGAGTTATCTAATAGGAACTAAATAAGTACATTATTTAATGAAAAAACCGTTTTTTGACGAAATTTTTCACGACTGTGCATATCTTAAACTATTTAGCTAAGCTCAAGCGTGTATCCTTGCTACACCACACTTATCATCGTAACTAACTGTACGCGCATTAGACTCCGCCATTCTCACTAAAAACTAAATCTTCTCACTTAGTGAACTTTTCAATATTTAGTCTGCCTTAGTGGGTAGTTAATAGCTTTGCAATATTTGATTACGCTTTATTGACGAGCGGAGACTCGACGCTCATCGTGCTGTTATCCCTTAATAACACTTTTTAGCTGGCCTTATCTCAACCGCTATTTACCAAAAAACTCCCACCATAGCTTCGCCTCACGTTTGCAGAAGTCTATGTTTAATTGGCTTGTTTGCACGTTTCTTCTTAACAACGATACATTTATGAATGACATAATGGCTAACACGTTACCCAAAACTGGTTTCGCTGGCTTAAAAGATAACTGGCGCAATGATTTATTAGCAGGTTTTTTAGTTTTTTTAATTGCTATGCCCTTATGTTTGGGGATTTCAATGGCATCGGGCTTTCCACCTTCCGCTGGCATTATTACCGCGATTATTGGCGGAATTATTGTGTCAAGGATAAGTGGCTCTTTTGTCACCATCAATGGCCCGGCGGCAGGCTTAATTGTTGTTGTTTTGGGCGCAGTACAGGCCTTGGGCGAAGGCGACGCAATGGCGGGTTATCGTTACACCTTAGCCGCGATTGTAGTCGCTAGTGTATTTCAGATAGTCCTAGGCTTTGTTAAAGCTGGACGCTTAAGCTCCTTCTTTCCAGCCTCAATAGTGCATAGCATGTTAGCCGCCATCGGTATCATTATTATGGCGAAACAAATTCATGTGGTAGTGGGTTATGCGCCTGCAAAAGGCAGTAGCTTGCTCAGTACCATTGCTCAAATTCCAAACAGTATCATTAACTTAAACCCTGAAATTGCGATTATTGGGTTTACTGGTTTAGCCATTTTAATTATCTGGTCGATGCTTAAACATCCCGTATTAAAAATGATTCCAGCACCATTAATCGTGGTGTTAGTGGGTATTGGCTTAGGTCGATATTTTGATTTAGATCATGAACACATGTATTTATTTTTACCTGATGCACATTTTTTACCTCATCATGAAGCCACCATTGGCCCTGCATTTTTAGTGGCAATCTCTGAAGATTTCATGTCGAGCTTTTATTTCCCAGACTTTTCTAAAATCTTAACTATAGAATTTTGGGAAGCCGTGGTCAGTATTTGTTTGGTAGGCAGTTTAGAAAGTTTATTAAGTACCATGGCGGTTGATAAATTAGATCCATTTAAACGTCACTCTAATTTAGATAAAGATTTAACTGCGGTGGGGGCGGGTAACTTACTTTGCGGCTTAATTGGTGGTTTACCGATGATTGCTGAAATCGTCAGAAGCTCGGCCAATGTCAATAATGGCGCTCGCACTAACTGGGCTAATTTCTTTCATGGCGTTTTATTATTAATCTTTGTCGCCTTATTTCCTCGCTTAATTCACAGCATTCCTTTGGCGGCCTTGGCTTCATTATTAGTCTTTACTGGCTTTCGCTTAGCCTCACCCAAAGAGTTTGGCAAAGTATTGGGCTTAGGCAAAGATCAATTATTATTATTTTTAATTACTATCGTTGGGGTAATTGCCACAGATTTATTACTTGGTGTGGTCATTGGGATTGTCACTAAATTTGCTTTACATAGTTTTCGTGGCGTTAAAATCACTAATTTATTTTCCATGATTTTTGAGCTTACCCCGCAACCAGACGATAGCATTTTAATTACTATTCATGGCGCAGCTATCTTTTCTAATATGTTGGCATTAAAAACTGCAATACAGGCTATCGACCCTAAAAAAACCATTATTTTTCAATTAAATGATACATTTTTTATAGATCATACTGTAATGGAGTTTTTTCATGACTGCCAACACAATGCTGAAAAAAATGGCGGGCAATGTGACTTCGTTGGCTTGGAATATCACGAAGCCTTTGCTGATCACCCGTTAGCTGCGCGTCGTATAAAACCCCATTTAGCTTAACCCTTATTTGAGTCTAACACTATGACGGTTACACCAAACAAAGAGCAGCACGAAGCATCTCCTTTTGACTTGAATCATGCCTGCGCATTGGTTACCTGTAAAATCTGGCATAATTGCCGTCCTTCTTTAATACATAACACGCACTAACGCATGAAAACTACAGTGTTAACCGTGCTACACGGTTAACACTGAGGCAGTAAGACTTACGACACACGCTATTATTCAACTAAAAATTCGCGCATCATGCCCATATCTTCATGCTCAAGATTATGACAATGATACATAAACACGCCTTTATAATCTTGGAACGGTTTAATGATTTTTACCGTCTCACCAGGCATGACCAAGACGGTGTCTTTTAAACCATTATTGATAAATCCAGCGCTCACTGTTGCATAATGTGCGGCAGCATTATCTGCAATACCTCTACTTAAAATCTGAAAAGCTTGCCCATGCAGATGAATAGGGTGCGCCATGGCCATCATGCCACCACCCATCATGCCGCCTCTCATCATGCCACCCATGCCACCACGCCTACCGCCTGAATGCCCGCCCATGCCATGTTCATGAAAAATTTCCATTAATTGCAACGTATTTAATTTGATATGCTCAAAGGCTTGAAAATCATTATGTGCATACGGACGTCCATTTAACAACATGCTCATGTGCCCTTCAGAAATAGCAATAGGCACTGGTGTTGTAGGGTTGGCAGTATGTTCAGGATGATAACGCGCAAACGTACTTAATTGGCTTGGCAAACGTGGACTATCCGTTACTTTTTGGGTGATTTTCATCGTTACAATAGGATAATCACTGCCTACAGGTAAGAGATTTTGCTGATGCATACCGCCCATTCCACGTTGAGCCATCATGGGTAAGGCACCTGTAAAGGCTAAACTGCGCAACACTACTTGCGTACCCAGTGAACGCCCACTGAAATCAACCCACACATCTAAACGCTCCGCAGGCGCCAGCATGACGTAAGGTTTAGTTTCAGGCTGTTCTAACAAACCACCATCAACCCCTATAACCGTTAGTGGCGTGCCATCGTCCCAACCTAATTTATAAATACGTGCGTTAGACACATTGGCTATCCGTAATCTATAAGCACGCGTTGCCACGTTAAATTGGCACTCTACACGCCCATTAACTAAGATACGATCACCATAAAAGCCAAACATACGCTCATGCATTCCATGTCCGGTATACACAAACTGATTGTGTTCATCAAAACGTCGATCTTGAATAACTAATGGCAGTTCGTACTCACCAGACGGTAAACCTAAGGCATCTTCTTCGCCATCATGAACCAGCAACGCGCCCGCTAAGCCTTGATAAACCTGCAATCCAGTTGTTTCATGCGGATGAGGATGATATAAATTAAACCCTGCACGATTAACAACTTCAAACTCATAGACTAAGGTTTCCATTGGATTAATTGCATAGCTAGGATGACCATCCATCTCAGCTGGCACATGCAAACCATGCCAATGGGTTACCGTTGGCTCACCCAGTTCTAAGCGATTATGTAAATTAATACGCACCCGCTGACCTTTATATAGATTGATGATAGGCCCTAAATACGATCCTGGAATTTCAATTAAGGTATTTTTTGGCCCCTTAATGAGCACACCAATGTATTGCTGCACACGGGTAGTTTGACCCGGCAAAATAGCGATTTGATTAAGACGGCAAATAAGATCAAGCTCAATATCAGGCTTAAAATTAGGCGTGGCTTTATTAGGGGGTAATGTTGGTGATGCGGACATTCCTTGCATCGCATTAAGCCATGACGGTGCACTAGAAAAAGCGAGCAAACCTAAACTGGCTTGATTAAGAAATCGGCGGCGAGAAATTTTATTTTTATTAGTTAACATACAAGCTCCAAAGACGTGTGGTGAATCGTTATATCACCCACAAAGTGTACCCTAATTTTTCTTTATATTAGAGAAAACTAATAAATTAATTCTGCTTTATCTGCATAATATTTAATCCTTTAATCCTTTAATCCTTTAATCCTTTAATCCTTTAATCCTTTAATCCTTTAATCCTTTAATCCTTTAATCCTTTAATCAAAAACATTATTGCTAATCAATATTAATTAAGCGATTGATTTTATAAACTTATTTATTTATAAAATCACATAAAAATCATAATATAAATCGTTTATCTTTATTACTTTAGTTTGTTTTAAGATAGAATAGCGACGCTGTAACTAAACTTACACTGCGATTAAACGTGCACTGTAACTAAATCTAAATAAATGTATTTTAAGGATATATATATGAAAAAAATCATTCTTGCAGGTATGTGCTTAGCATCGCTAAGCGTTGCTAATGCTGCGACAACAACTGATCCAATTATTAAAGTAACGTTATTAGGTACAGGTGTGCCTTTACTTAATGCTGATGTTCTTGAAGCTAACGGCCGTGCTTTATCTGGTTTATTAATTGAAGCTGGATCAGAGCGCATGTTATTTGACGTAGGTCAAGGCGTGTATAACCGTTTGATTCAATCTGGCGGCGGCGTGATGAATCCTAATGTTGGTGTTGATAAAGTTTTTATCAGTCATTTACATAGCGATCATATTGCTGACTTAGCACCACTTTATGCAATTGGTGGTTTGTATCGTCACCCTGATGCAAAAGAAGGTGATGTGCAAGGTACCAATGGCTTAGAAACGTATGCGTTCCCAACGACTACTCCATTACGTGTATGGGGTCCAGGCGGCGGTCCAAACCAACCTGTTGCTACGTGGGCAATGATGCAAAACTTTAGAACTGCGTATCAAACAGATTTTTACGTTCGTTCTATTTGGTCAGGTTGGGATGCTTCTTTAGGTCTTGACGCAGTTGAAACCTTAAACGCCACTCAAGAATTATTTGAAGGTGTAGTTTATGAAAACAATGGTGTAACCGTTACTGCATTCTTAGTTAATCATGAGCCAGTTTCACCATCGTATGGTTTCCGCGTTGATTACAATGGTCATTCTGTTGTGTTCTCAGGCGATACCGCGCCAACGCCAAACCTACTGAAAAACTCTCAAAATGCTGACGTGATCGTTCATGAAGTGTATGGTTTCCCTGAATCTGATGCACCAAACATTTATGCGTACCACACTTCACCAGAAGATGCGGCGAAACTTTTCAAAAGCGCTAAACCAAAACAAGCCGTTTACACTCACTTAGTTGTAAAACCAGGAACAACTCCTAACGACTTAGCTGATCGTACACGTGCAGCTGGTTACAAAGGTAAATTAGCATTAGGTGTTGATTTAATGGTTATCAACGTAAATGCTGATTCTGTTAAAATTAAACAACCAAGCACAGCAGCTGCAATGAATACTAAAAAAGCTAGAGGCGAATTTATGGAAGTTGCTCGCGCTCGTAGAAGTAAATAAAAAATAATTAAACAGTACGTTTAATTAGCTGCACAAAAACGCCACCTTATCTTTTTAAGGTGGCGTTTTTTTATGTTGAAATTAAATACCGTGTTTCAAATTTACGCGCTAACTCAGCAAAATCAGCCACCGCTTGAAAAGGCAAACAGCCCAATAAAGGTGCGTCTACGCGCACTTGAATACTCTGTATATTTTCCTGCATCGCGAGCATCGTGACATCATTGCACTGAGCAATCCAGCCCACACACTCAAGCCCTGAGCTTTTTACCGCACGATACGTTAACAACGCCTGATTGATACATCCTAAACGAATAGCAACGACAATAATTACCGGCAAGCCAAGCGCTTGTGCAACATCAGCAATGGCTTGATGCTGATTAATGGGTGACAACCAGCCGCCCGCACCTTCCACCACAATACACTCAGCTTGAACTTTAAGCTGCTGATAACAGGCAACTATTTTTTGCACCTCAACAGGATTATTGACCCCTGCCAAATGTGGTGAAATAGCCTGCTCATACACATACGGATTAATCAGCGAATACGCAACAGGCAGCGAACTATGCGCTTGCAATAATAAGGCATCGGCATTTTTTAACTGCCCCTCTTGCCACAGCGCCCCTGCCGCAACAGGCTTCATTCCTAGCACAGTGCGACCATGCTGCTGAAAAAAATGCATCAGCGCAAGCGTTGCCCAAGTTTTGCCCACATCGGTATCCGTACCCGTAATAAAATATCCAGATCTCATCGTTTTGCACTAAAAAATAACACTTCAAACGTTGCCATAATCTTAGCTCCTTCATCTGTGGCGTAGGCTGACAGCATTTTTTTAAGTGCTGTTTTTGTGGTTAGACTGCGTTGACGTCCAGCTAAAATATTATGCGCACCTAACTGTTTTAATTCGTGCATAAGCTGCATAACACTCTCATAGGTAACAGCATACACTCGACGCTGCATACGCACCTCAACAAAGCCGGCTGCCGTCAACATAGCAAGCAGCTCTGTATGCTTATAAAAGTCATTCACATGACTGAATGCATCCACCTGTGCCCACGCCGCTTTTAATTCCTGCAAGGTTGAGGGGCCAAAAGTTGAAAACATAAAATACCCCTCAGGCTTTAAAATACGGTAAATATCAGTGAAGACAGGCTGCGGTAATCGACACCACTGCATTGCCAAATTAGACATACAGTGCTCAATACTTTGTGGTTGAAACGGAATGTTTTCAATATCCGCACATAAATACTGCACGGAAGAAACTGCCTGTAATTTTAGCTGAGCTTGTTTCAACATAGGCAGGGCAATATCCAGCGCGATTAACTGACTCTTTGACCGCGTAGCTAAAAATTCTGCACTTAAAAAGCCCGTGCCACAACCCAGATCAATAACAAGCCCCTGAAGTGCTAAGTCAGCCATCATAGTGATTAATTCACCGCCCACCTCACGCTGTAAATGTGCAACGCGATCATAACTAAGTGATGACTGCGAAAACGCATGTTTAAGCTTGATTTTATCGACTGCGCTGTAATCACTCATAACGAATGCAGAAAGTGTGAGATTGCCCCGACAGTTTCTTCACACTGCGATAAGAACGGTGCGTGTGCTGAACCAGCCAAATAACATACGCGCAGGTTAGGCTGAAGTTGCAGCATGGCTTGTCCAAGGGCAATAGGCACTAACGCATCCTTAGCACCCAACACTAGCAACACTGGCTTAGTGAGCTCAGCCACAACATCCCGTAAATCTGCGGTGTTTAAAATAGCTAAACCACCCTGCAATGTTTCAGAATCTGGACTTGGTACAGACGAAGTCAGCGTTTTTAACTGCTGACACACCTCCTTAGCCTCGGCTAAGCCTTGCACCTGCAACAGTAAAAAACGCAGTAAAGTAGCGGCACAATTTTCAGTTAATTGGCTGGCAAAGTTGGCTAAGCGTGACGCGTTCATGCCTGGCCAAGTGAGTTGCCCTGCATCGGCTTGTTGAATGAAACACGGATTACCCGCCACCAAAATAATACTTTCAACGCGTTCAGGATAACGCTTGGCAATATCTAACACCACAGTTGCACCCAATGACCAGCCCAGCCAGCAACACGGCTCGTCTATTGCCAACGCTGCCAAAATAGTATCGCTCACTAACGCTAATGAAAACGGCGTAATTTTTTCACTATACCCATGCCCAGGCAAATCAATGCACAGCACTTTATAATGCTGCGCCAACTGCTCGGCGAAGGTTTGCCAAATACCACTGTGCATTGCCCAGCCATGTATCAAAATAATTGTCTTGCCTGTGCCGACACGGGTGTAATGTATATTTGTCATGCGTAACCTACGAATTTATTAGACATTTTTCTAGTGCAGCTAATAAAGCATCAACCTCTGCTAACTCATGCAAGGCTGAAAACGTCACCCGTAACCGTGCGGTATGTGTGGGGACTGTAGGCGGACGAATAGCACTCACCCAAAAACCTTGCTCGCGGAGTGCGGCACTTAACGCCAAGGCACGTTGATTAGTGCCAACCATGATTGGCTGAATGGCTGACGACGACGGCATTAAGCACACGCCTAAGTGCTCAGCACCCTCTCTAAAATGCGCAATCAAGGTCTGCAATTTTTGCCGCCGCCAGGTGTCCTTAATCATCAGTTGTAAACTAACACGCGTTGCTACAGCAATAGCTGGCGGTAAGGCGGTGGTGTAAATATAACTGCGTGCGCGTTGAATTATGGTATCAATTAACGTCTCTGAACCCGCCACAAAAGCACCAAACGTACCTAAAGCTTTACCAAACGTTGCCATTAAAATCGGCACCTCTTGCTGAGTAAAGCCGTGCTGCGCAACAATGCCACCGCCCTGCTCGCCCAGCACCCCAAAACCATGAGCATCATCAATCATTAGCCATGCCTGATGGTGCGTTGCTAAAGCAACCAAGTGGGCTAAGGGCGCGCCATCACCGTCCATACTAAACACCCCATCACTCACCACTAAAGTATTTAGGGCGGTTGTTTTGGCAAGCAAATGCCGTTGTAAATCAGCCATATCAGCATGACGATAACGTTTAAAGCGTGCCCCCGATGCCAAGCCACCATCGATTAACGACGCATGATTTAAACGGTCTTCAAAAACCCGATCTTGACGCGTAAGCAGCGCATCCATAATCCCTAAATTTGCCATAAACCCCGTGGAAAAAAGTAAGGCGCGCTCACGTCCCGTAAACTCGGCTAAATCGTTTTCTAAGTCATGATGCACACGATGATGTCCACACACTAAATGCGCCGCACCACTGCCCACGCCAAAAGCATCCACCGCCTCCTTAAATGCTTGCTTTACCTGTGGATGATTAGCAAGCCCTAAGTAATCATTACTAGAAAAGTTAATAAGCTGCCGTCCAGCAATCTGCACATGCACGCCAGGCGTTGAGTCGATAATCTGCCGCGTTCGGTAGAGATCCTGCGCAATTAAATCGACTAATTGAGCAGATAACTGAGTAAAGGCCATGAGTTCTTAAAATTAATGCAAGATTTAGTTTTCAAAGGCATGACGTGAACCACCTGAATGCAATCCTAAACGACTAAATAAATTTTTGTCGTGCATAGTCATTGGATTATCTGTGGTTAATAATTTTTCTCCATAAAAAATAGAATTAGCCCCTGCCAAGAAACATAAAGCCTGCATTTCGTCACTCATTTCATTACGTCCTGCTGATAAACGCACACGCGAACGGGGCATTAACAGCCTCGCCACGGCAATAGTACGAATAAACACCAAAGGGTCTAAAGGTGCCGTCCCCATTAACGGCGTGCCTTCAACTTGCACTAACATATTAATCGGCACGCTTTCAGGATGGGTGGGTAAATTTGCCAATTGCATTAATAAACCAGCACGATCATGTTCATCTTCCCCCATCCCGATAATGCCACCACAACACACATTAATGCCAGCGTCCCTAACCCGAGCCAAAGTATCTAAACGATCTTGATAAGTGCGCGTAGTAATGACTTCGCTGTAATAGTCCTCTGAGGTATCTAAATTATGATTGTAATAATCTAAGCCACCTGCTTTTAAGCGTTGCGCTTGACTATCAGATAACATGCCTAAGGTGACACAGGTTTCCATACCTAAAGCTTTGACGCCTGCCACCATTTCAATCACGCGTTCAATATCACGATCTTTAGGTTGGCGCCACGCTGCACCCATGCAAAACCGTGAGGCACCTTGCGCTTGGGCAGTTTGCGCAGCCTGCAAAACGTCCTCAACAGGCATTAAGGCTTCGGGAGTAAGTCCGGCATCATAACGCGCACTTTGCGGGCAATAACCACAATCTTCAGAACATGAACCCGTTTTAATGCTTAGCAAACTACTAATTTGCACTTCGTTTGGATCAAAATAATGCCTATGTAACGTTTGTGCTTGAAATAGTAAATCGTTAAAAGGCAGGTTAAACAGGGCTTGAACTTCGGCTAATTGCCAATCATGACGTAAAACAGACATTTACTGACTCTCCAGTGACTGAACTGAGAAAAATAAAAACACTTATCAAGGTGTAATGATAAAAATAGCGAACAACTGACTTGATATTATACAGAAATAGCTAAATCAGCGAACATATACTTCGAGCGGCAAAAGACTGTCATGAGCAAGTCGAATGACTTACATGGGAGCGCAGGCTTAACCTAAAATTTCCATGCCACTAAGGCCTGTGGCAAACTTTCATTAAGATTTTTTAAGCCATATTTGTGATACCAATATTGATACTCAAGCCCAACAAATAAATGCCCGCTTTGCCCCATAAGTTCACCCACATCTAGTCTCAATTGCGGTTGAGCCAAAATATTAAAGGTATAGTTAGGATTTTTACTATCGATAAAATCAGCAAAGCCTTCAAAACTCCAGCTCAAGCCCGCCAGTTTAAAAGGCGCCCTCCATACTGGCGTCACTTGCCACGAACTGCCTGTTTCGGTGGGTTCTAATACCTGATGCTGAAGCACATCCACGTTAAATAATTTAAAGCCAGGCAGATTAAAATCAACCGTAAAGCCATATAACGCAATCCTTGCACCACTTTTTGGACTATCAAAATTCTCCCCTGCATTGACGCCCACCGTCGCATTTAAATCTTTAAAAATCCCGTAAGAAAGATCATGTCCCGTTATTTTACTAAGACTAAGATAGCTATACGCCTCGCCATACACATTGGTTTGTGAAGGCTGCCCCGCCTCCGTAAACAAGGTATCCATAAAAAAGAAATTACACCCCAAGGCCCAGCCATGTGCGTGGGTTACAGTGATAATTGATTGTGAAATATCGCGTGGATTAACGGGCTGTCGATAGCCGTCACCATGTAAATATTGCACCTCAGTATTACTCCATGCAAACAAATCTGCCCTGACTTGCGTAACAGGAGTAAGTAAGACAACTAAAACGAGAACAGATAATTGAATTATTTTCATAGGTTAATAGTGAGTTAATTTTAGAGAGTAAGGCATGTGAGATTGTGAGCGTATGACAAAAAACCACCTAAAAACTAACAGGAGTTTTTTAACAACACCTCTCATTATGGCTGTGAACAGCGTGCAAAGGCAATAACTTAGGGGCTGTGCATAAGCCGCCAAGGGTGCACCAAACTACCACACCAAGCCTCTGCAATACAGCCAACGCCTAGAGCACCCTATACATATCCGGACTCTCCCGTTCGTCCTGAGCGTGTCGAAGGAAGCGTGTCGAAGGAGGGGATTTATCTAAACCCAAAAACAACACGCCCCAACCAACCTAGAAAAGTCAGCAGCCTTATTTAACAGCTTAATGAGGTGGTGGCGTTTTGAGCTGGTCGAAGTAGGGGGACTGCGGACTTACAACAGTACAATAAGCCCAAGCAGTTAGACTTCCCCCTTTTTTAAAGGGGAGAAACTCAATCTATACTTTTTTAAAGTAGCGAACCATGAGCGCTCCCTTAAACCACCATAAAATCAGCCGCGGTCAACGCTAAATTTTTCCCGATAACGGCTATTTGCAGTCCAATCCCTGCGCCCGACGCATCGGCATCATAAAGCAGCGTGCCTTGTTTAGCGTCGTACAGCAGGTAATCATTTTTATCTAAAGCATGATCACTAAACCCAAGTTGGGTGTCGGGCAATGCGCCCACGCGCAGTTGGCTAAACAAGATATGATCCAAACTGATGACGTCATCAACAACCTTAAAGTCGAGGATTTTATCGGGCAAGGCACTGATTTCAGCATCTAACACAAACTGATCCTTGCCTTTACCGCCTGTTAAGGTATCCGTGCCAAAACCGCCTTGCACCTTATCATTACCCACGCCACCATTCAGCACATCATTGCCCGCGCCGCCCACTAACATATCAGCACCATTAGAACCTGTTAAGGCATTGTTGCCATCATTACCGGTTAACAGATTGTCACTGCGATTACCGATAAGATTACTGGGGCTCGTGCCGGGCGCAATCGCACCTTGCTCAATGCCTTTGGGTAAGGTGTAACGGGTAAGCTGATATGGAATGATGATGGTGTCCACATCAGTCGCCAAGCCCATATCATTAACACTGTCCACCGCGCCGTAGCCTAAATAATAGGTATCATTGCCCGCACCGCCTTGTAATACATCGGCGGCTAAATCATCAATGCCGCCATTCAGCACATCGTCGCCCGTGCCGCCTTGTAAGGTGTCGTTGCCTTCGCCACCCATTAAGGTGTCATTACCGGCTTCACCATAAAGATGATCTTCATCGTTCTCACCCAACAACACATCATCACCCAGCCCACCCGATAAATCATCTTGTAAGTTCCCTCCATACAATTTGTCGTTACCATCCAATCCTTGCAGCACATCGTTGATGGGTCGGGTACCAGAAGACATAAAAAGTCCTGTGGCAGGATCAATACTGCTGCTGTCAATAATGGCATCACCATATAAT
>Ga0247843_1000830_pt1 | contig 69276 bp, 76 predicted proteins | sample LaCruzMarch2017__FD_192420 | JGI IMG/M metagenome (GOLD analysis project Ga0247843, IMG submission 192420) | Freshwater microbial communities from meromictic Lake La Cruz, Castile-La Mancha, Spain - LaCruzMarch2017_8m | ecosystem: Environmental > Aquatic > Freshwater > Lake | place: Spain...
CCAACTCTGAACGTAAAAAATGACCTCCCCACACCTCAAACCCGCCGATTACCTGATCAAAATCCTGAATGCCAAGGTCTATGACGTGGCGACCGAGTCCGCCTTGGAAACGGCCAAAAACCTGTCGCGTCGTTTGGGCAACCACGTACTGTTGAAGCGTGAAGACCAGCAACCAGTGCACAGCTTCAAGCTGCGCGGGGCTTACAACAAGATGGCGCACCTGAGCCCTGAGCAGCTCAAAAAAGGCGTGATCTGCGCCTCGGCTGGCAACCACGCACAAGGCGTGGCGCTGAGCGCCAGCAAGCTGGGCACCCGCGCCGTGATCGTCATGCCCACCACCACGCCTCAGGTCAAGATCGATGCGGTCAAAGGCTTTGGGGGCGAGGTGGTGTTGTTTGGCGACAGCTATTCAGATGCCTACAACCACTCGGTGGCGCTTCAGAAAAAGCAGGGCCTGACCTTTGTGCACCCCTTTGACGACCCGGACGTGATCGCGGGCCAGGGCACGATTGCCATGGAAATGCTGAGCCAGCACCAAGGGCCGCTGGATGCGGTGTTTGTGGCCATTGGCGGCGGTGGCCTGATCAGCGGCGTAGCCAACTACATCAAGGCGGTACGTCCAGGCGTCAAGGTGATTGGCGTGCAGATGAACGACTCGGATGCCATGATGCAATCGGTGGTTGCCAAAAAACGCGTGACCTTGTCCGATGTGGGCTTGTTCTCGGACGGCACGGCCGTGAAACTGGTGGGCGAAGAAACCTTCCGCGTGGCCAGCAACTTGGTGGACGCCTACATGACGGTGGACACCGACGCGGTGTGCGCCGCCATCAAGGACGTGTTTGTAGACACCCGCTCCATCGTCGAACCCGCAGGTGCGCTGGCCGTGGCGGCCATCAAGCAATACGTGGCCACGCACAAATGCAAGGGCCAGACCTTTGCGGCCATTTTGTGCGGCGCCAACATGAACTTTGACCGCCTGCGCTTTGTGGCCGAGCGCGCTGACGTGGGCGAAGAAAAAGAAGCCTTGTTCGCGGTCACCATTCCTGAAGAGCGCGGCAGCTTCAAGCGCTTTTTGGAGCTGATTGGCAGCCTGCCGGGCGGCCCGCGCAACGTGACCGAGTTCAACTACCGCATGAGCGACTCGGACAAAGCCCACGTCTTTCTGGGCCTGAGCACACACGGCAAGGGCGAAAGCAGCAAGATCACCGCCAAGTTCAACAAGCACCAGTTCCAGGCGATTGACCTGTCGCACGACGAACTGGCCAAAGAGCACATCCGGCACATGGTGGGCGGGCACTCTGCGCTGTCGCAGGACGAACGCCTGCTGCGCTTTGAATTCCCCGAGCGTCCCGGTGCCTTGCTCAAATTCTTGAGCCTGATGCGCCCGGGCTGGAACATCTCTTTGTTCCATTACCGCAACCAGGGTGCCGACTACGGTCGCATTTTGGTGGGCTTGCAGGTTCCCGCCAAAGAAGACAAAGCGTTTGACAAGTTTTTGCAGGCGCTGGGCTATCCGTATGCGGAAGAGACCGACAACCCGGTTTACCGCTTGTTTTTGCGGGGGGCAGTTTTGTGAACCTGTGACGCGCGCCCAGCTCGAGAGGCTCAGTGCTGTGATGCAATGGCCTTCGCCGCAGCACTGGCCAAAAAACCTGATCGGGTCATGTGATGCGCTTGTGCCCAGGCGTCGATTCGGTGTACCAAATGAGCTGGCAAACTCACATTCAAGCGCACAGGGCGGGTGTCAAGTTGACTGAGGTCCAAATCAACCAACATCCAAACCCCGCCCATGTATTCAGGGTCATTCACCAGACTTTCTAGAGACGTTGGGGCGGGCACTTTGTCGGGTTCACCCAAAAAATGGGCTTCAACGGCTTCTTGTACGGCTGCAGGCAAATCACGCCACTCATCAGCGGCCGAAAAGCATCCGGGAAAGTCTGGGAAAGTTACACCATGCGCTTGACCAGGGCCACCTACATGGACATAGACGGGATACAACATAACAATTCCATTTTGAACGCGGCCTTCAAAGGCCTGCTTGCTTGAAGATGCTGCGCACAGTGGGCAAAGGCAAGTCTTTCTTGGGATGCGGCACCGTGACTTTGCCAGGTTTGTTTGGATGCTTGAACTGGTGATGCGAACCCACCACATGCACCAAATACCAACCATCGGCTTTGATTTGGCGAACAACATCAACGATTTTAATGCTGTAATTCTACACACAATTACACAATTTCAAGAGCCATCGGTCGCCTACAGCCATGCCAACGGCTCAAGGTATGGGTGCACTATGAAAACCACAAACCATCGAGGGCACAGCCTGTTTGGAGATGCACTACCCCTTGGACAGGCCCATCAAGGTGCCTTGTCGGCGCTAGGCAAGCTGATCGAAAAAAGAGCCGCACCTTGCTCGCTAGCACCCAACTGTGCCTGCTTCGGCCCCAGGCTTTGCAACACCACGCCATCCGTCACGGTTTGCCCCACCCGAAAAGGCCGAGGCGGTTGACCATCCACCGCGATCAGTGCGCTGCCCCGGCCAGAAGCCCCAGACACCACACCCCACAGCACAAAGCGCGAGGATTGGGCGATGCTCACCTCGGGCAAGGCCGCTTGAACACCCCAGGCTCGGGCCAAATGCGAGGCGGATGAATCGGTCACGACTGGGGCTGAGCTTTGCACCGAAGGCAAGCCCTGCACCGCACTGCCGACGGGGAAATTCAGCACCCAAAACACCACGCTGGCGGCGGCCGCACAGCCAACCACAGCGGCCGAAACACCCGGCCAAAGATTGGCACTTCTTGCGATGGGGGAGATTTGTAACATGGCCGGATTATGATTGAAGACATGCAAGACCACGCCCCACTCCCCCACCCTTGCGCTGTCGCGGCTGCGGCTCGCCCTGCGCCTGCCCGCCAACGCGGCTTCACCCTGATCGAGCTGATGGTCGTATTGGCCATCATTGGCGTGTTGGCCGCCCTCATCGTGCCCAACGTGCTGGGCCGCGCTGACGACGCCCGCATCACCGCCGCCCGCACCGATGTGGGCAACCTGATGCAAGCCCTCAAGCTCTACAAACTGGACAACCAGCGCTTTCCCAGCACCGAACAGGGCCTGAACGCCCTCATCCTCAAGCCCACCACCGAGCCCGTGCCCGGCAACTGGAAGCCTTATCTGGACAAATTGCCCAGCGACCCTTGGGGCCGTCCTTACCAATACCTGAACCCCGGCATCAAGGGCGAGGTGGATGTGCTGTCCTTTGGCGCTGACGGTCAGGCCGGCGGTGAGGGCAACAATGCCGACCTCGGCAGCTGGCAGTAAACGCCCAAGCGCCCTGCCCCAGGGCTTCACGCTGCTGGAGCTGCTGGTGGTGGTGGCCTTGATCGCCGTGGCCACAGCGGGTGTGAGCCTGTCGCTGCGAGACAGCGCCCAAAGCGCCCTGCAGCGCGACGCCGAACGCCTGGCCGTGCTGCTGGAAACCGGTCGGGCCCAGGCCCGCGCCAACGGGTTGCCGGTGGTCTGGCGCACCCAAGACAACTCAAGCAAACCCTTGCAAAGCTTTGTGTTTGAAGGCCTGCCCCCGCCTGGTCTGCCGCAAAACTGGTTGAGTGAGACCACCCGCGCACGCGCCGGCAGCGCCATCACCCTGGGGCCGGAACCCCTGATCGAGCCCCAGGCCGTGGCGGTGTCCAGCGCCGTGGCACCGACTCAGACGCTGTGGGTGGTCACCGATGGGCTACGGCCGTTCAAGGTCCAAAACACCGCCGTATGGGTGGGGCCGTGAGGGTGTACGGCAAGCCACCAAAGGGACCTGCAGCGCATGCGGGGTCTCAGGGTTCCAAGAGATGGAACCCGGATCAAGTCCGGGATGACAGTCTGTGGGGACCCAGCACCGAACGCACACAAAAACCTATCCCCCATCTTGTCATCCCGGCCCCCGTGCCGGGATCCATCTTGCAGCGTGGTTTCACCCTGATCGAGGTGCTGGTCGCTCTGGGCATCACCGCCATAGCGCTCATGGCCGGCCTGCAGGCCACCGGCTCGCTCAGTCGCAACGCCGAGCGCCAGACCGTGAGCATGCTGGGCCAGATCTGCGCCGACAACCAACTCATCGCGCTGCGCTTGCGCAGGCAACTGCCGGACACGGGCAACACCAGCGTCGAATGCACACAGGCCGGGCGTTTGCTGCAGGTTGAGTTGTCGGTGCGGCCCACGCCCAACCCCAATTTCAGGCGCGTCGATGCGCGGGTACTGGAACAGGGCGCCTACGTGCTGCAGGTGTCCACCGTGATGGGGCGCAACTGATGAAGAACGCGCGTGGCTTCACCCTGATCGAGGTGCTGGTGGCCATCAGCGTGATGGCCCTGATGAGCCTGATGGCCTGGCGCGGGCTGGACGGCATGCTGCGCAGCCAGAGCAGTCTGCAAAGCCGCTCCGACGAGATCCGCGGCCTGCAAGCAGGCCTGGCCCAATGGCAAACCGACCTGGACCAATTGGCCGAACTGCCCGGCACGCCCAGCTGGGACTGGAACGGCCAGGTGCTGCGCCTGACGCGGCGCACCGCCGACGCCCCCCTGCCCAGCAGCAGCCCCAACACCAACCTCGGCGAAACAAACCGTCAGACCGTGCCCCTGCCCGCCAGCGTGCGCGTGGTGGCCTGGACTTGGCGCAGCGACCCGGGCCGGCCCGGTGGTGGCGACTGGCAGCGCTGGCAATCACCGCCCTTGAGCCAGCGCCAGGACTGGCAAAGCGCTTGGGCGCTGGCCGGGCAATGGGGCCAGACGGCCAACGACAGCACACGCGCCGGCCAGATCCAGATTCACCCCTTGTCGGGCTGGCAGCTGTTTGTGCACCGGGGTGGCAGCTGGACCAATCCTTTATCGAGCGCCGCCGTTACCTCAAGCACAACCGACAACCCCAACACAAACCCCAACGCAAATGCAAATGCAAATGCAAATGCAAATACCAGCGCCACCACCCCCGACGGCGTGCGTCTGGTGCTGAGCCTGCCCCCCGGCCCGGCAGGCTCGGGCACGCTCACCCTGGATTGGGTGCGCCCCACCTTGTCGGGAGCGCCATCGTGATGCGCGCCGCAATGCACCCAGTGATATGCCCTATGACACGCCAGTGCGGTGCGGCCTTGCTCACCGCCATGCTCACCGTGGCCCTGGTGGCCACGCTGGCCAGTGCCGCGCTGTGGCAGCAATGGCGGCAAGTCGAAATCGAGATCGCCGAGCGCGGGCGCAGCCAGACCGCCTGGATGATGACGGGGGCACTCGACTGGACGCGGCTGATCCTGCGCGAAGACGCGATTTCGGCGCAAGGTGCCGCCGCCGACCATCTGGGTGAACCTTGGGCCTTGCCGGTGCAGGAATCCAAACTGTCGACCTTCCTGTCGCAAGACCAGCAGTGGCGCGAGGGCGATGCCGAGGTCTTTTTGTCGGGCCAGATCAACGACGCGCAATCGCGCATGAACGTGATGAACCTGCTCCAAGACGGGCAAATTTCTGCCCCCGCGCTGGCCCGCTTTGCCGCCTTGTTCCAGCGCCTGGGCCTGCCGCTGGACGAACTGCAAACCCTGTCTCAGCAGCTACAGGCCAGCTTGAAGGCCAGCAGGGTCAACCAAAACAGCACAAGCCCAGGCGCCAACAGCCCGGGCCCAGCAGCCTTGCTGCCTCAGCAAACGGCACAACTGGTCTGGCTGGGCCTGAGCCCCAGCACGTTGGCCACTTTGCAGGCGCACATCACCTTGCTGCCCGAGGCCACGCCCGTGAACCTGAACACCGCCTCCGCCGAAGTGCTTTCGGCCGTGTTGCCCGGGCTGGACCTGGCCTCAGCACGGCAAGCCGTGACCCAGCGTCAGCGCGGTCACTGGGCCAGCCTGAGCGCCGCGCAAGAAGCATTGGGCCCCAGTGGCAGACTGTTGGACGACAAACAACACAGCGTGCAAAGCCGTTACTTTGAAGTGCAGGGGCGCATGCGCATCGACAACGTGGTACAGCAAGAGACCGCGCTGGTGCAGCGCGAAGGCGGCCAGGTGCGCATGCTCTGGCGAGTGCGCAGCCCCCAATTGCGACTTGATGCACCTCTACAATGATCTGCACATGCGCACCCTGATCATCCAATTGCCGTCGGGCCCACCCAGCCCCACCCTTGCCTACGCCCATGGCAGGGTCGAGGCCGAGCCCGGCTCGCGCACGCTTGCGCTGCAGTGGGCAGCCGCCGCTTTGCTGCCTGGCGCCGATCGCCAAACCGAAACCGTGGCCCTGGTGCCCGCTGAGGCGCTGTCGTGGCACCGCGTCGAGCTGCCCGCAGGTCTGCACAAACAGGCCCAGCGCGTGCAAGCGGCCTTGCAAGGCGTGTTGGAAGACCGCCTGCTCGACGACTCCGAACACATGCACCTGGCCTTGCAAGCCGACTGGGCCAACAACCCCCGCCCCTGGGTGGCTGCGTGCGACCGAGCCTGGCTGAGCGCCCACCTGCAAGCCCTCGAACAAGCCGGCTTGACCGTGCACCGCATCGTGCCCGAGCTCTCACCGGGCACGCCCGACAGCCCGGTGCAGCTCACGGCCTTGGGCGATGCCGACACCGGCTGGCTGTGGGTCAGCCACCCCGAACGCGGCGTCTGGGGCCAACCCTGGCCTGCCCTGCGCCCAGCCGGCTTGGCGACCCACGAACGACTGGGGCTGTCTGAGTCCGAGCAGGCCGCAGCCTCGCTGCAGGCCGAACCCGGTGCCGTGGCCTTGGCCACGGAACTGCTGGGCTCTGGTGTGCGACTCATGCCCCCGGCCCAGCATTGGTTGGCCGCCCTGGCCGGTGATTGGGACCTGGCCCAATTTGAGCTGCGCGCCAACGCCCGCAGCCGCCAACTGAAAAACTGGCAACGCACCGCCAGCAGCCTGTGGTACAGCCCCACCTGGCGACCAGCACGCTGGGGCTTTTGGCTCTTGCTCGCCGCGCAATTGGTGGGCCTGAACGCCTGGGCCTGGAAAACCCGCGCCGACTGGCAAGCTCAGCAAAGCAGCTGGGCCCAGGTGCTGCGCGAGACCTTCCCGAAAACCACCTTGGTGGTCGATGCGCCGCTGCAAATGGGCCAACAAGTCGAGCGCCTGCGCCAAGGCTCGGGCCAGCTCGGTGCGGACGACCTCGAAGCCATGCTGGCCGCGCTGGGCCAAGCCCTGCCGCCCGGGCTGGCCGCGCCGCGCCAATGGGCTTACCAAACGGGCCAGATGCGCCTGCAAGACTTTCAGCCCGATGCCGCCCAGCAGCAAGCCTTGACACAAAGCCTGAGCGCCTTGGGCTATGCCTGGCGCGCTCAAGGCGACGGCTGGTTGATGACTGCCCAAGCGCAGGCCAAGCCATGAGCCAAAACACCCTGACCGCTCAAATGCGCAGCGGCTGGCAAGCTGCTTGGGCCCGGCGCAGCCCGCGAGAAAAACAGTTGCTCAGCATCGGCATCTGGGTGCTCGGCCTGGCCGCACTGTGGATGCTGGCCCTGGCCCCGGCGCTGCGCACTTGGCAAGAGGCCCCGGCCCGCCAGGCCCTGCTCGACGCCCAAAGCCAGCGCATGCGCCAGCTGCAAGCGCAAGCCCAAAGCCTGCAAAAGCCTGTGACCATCTCCCGCGCCGATGCCGCCAAGTGGCTGGAGAAAAGCCTGACGGAACTTGGCCCCAACGCGCGCATCAGCCTACAGGGTGAAACCGCCACCCTGAGCCTGCAAGCCGCCCCGGCCGCTGCACTGGCCCGCTGGCTGAGCCAAGCGCGTGACAACGCCCAAGCCTTGCCCACACAAGCCCAGCTGCAACACGCCAGCCCCCCCGGCCCCAACAGCTTGGATGTCACCTGGCGCGGCAGCTTGGTGCTGCGCCTGCCATGACATCCACCCAGACCATGAAAGCCCTGCGCCGCGCCAACGCAATCAGTCCGGTGCATGCGCCTTGGTCTCTTGCATGGCTCGGCGTGCTCTTGGGCCTGGTTCTGGCTCTGTTGGTGTGGGCCCCTGCACGCTGGCTGGCTTGGGGCGTGGCAGAGGCCAGTCAAGGCCAGGTGCAATGGCTCAACCCCCGAGGCACGGTGTGGCAAGGCTCGGCCCAACTGCTGCTCAGCGGCGGCCCGGGCAGCCGCCAGCCACAAGCCCTGCCCGGCCGACTGCATTGGACCCTGTCACCTGCCTGGTCCGGCCTGCGCTTGGGTTGGCGAGCTGACTGCTGCATGACCCAAGCCGCCAGCGTGCAAGCCGCTCTGGGCTGGAACACACTGCACCTGCAAGCCAGCGACCACCGCTCCAACTGGCCGGCCGCCCTGCTCACGGGCCTGGGCGCACCCTGGAACACCTTGCAGGCCGAAGGCCAGTTGCAGCTGCGCACCGAAGCACTGCAACTGCACTGGGCCCAAGGCCGTCTGCAAATGCAAGGCCTGCTGGAGCTGAGCCTGCAAGGCATGTCCTCGCGCCTGAGCCCCGTCAAGCCCATGGGCAGCTACCGCATCGCCCTGACCGGCACGCCCGAAGGCACGCCCACACCCGGCTTGGCCCTGAGCACGCTGCAAGGCCCCTTGCTGCTGTCGGGCCAAGGCCAATGGGTGGGCCAGCGCCTGCGTTTTACCGGAGAAGCCAGTGCGGCCGAAGGCCAAGAGGCCGCGTTCGATAATTTGCTCAACATCCTGGGCCGCCGCCAAGGCGCGCGCAGCTTGCTGTCTTTGGGATAAACCCGGTTTAACCTCAGTCCTCATGACCAGCCCCAACCTTCAACCCTTACTGCAACCAGCCTGCACCCCCTGTTTCAAGACCTGAACACCATGAACGACTTAGCTCACATGCGCCCCTTGAACCGTGCCCGCTGGCCCCACAGCGCTTTGGCCACGGCCTGCCTCGCTACCCTGGGCTGGATCGCGCCCTTGGTGAATGCCCAAAGCACGGACAAACCCGCAGCCAACCCGGTGGTCAATCCAATTGCGAACCCGCCCGCCCTCAAGGCCCCGCGCCGTGAACCCGTCACGCTCAATTTTGTGAACGCCGAGATCGAGGCCGTGGCCCGCACCCTGGCCACTTTGTCGGGTGCGAACGTGGTGGTTGACCCGCGTGTGAAGGGCACGATGTCGCTGTCCAGCACCGTGCCCGTGCCTCCGGCACAGGCCCTGCGGCTGTTTGCTGCTCAGCTGCGCACCCAAGGCTTTGCGCTGGTGGAGTCGGCCGGGCTCTACACCGTGGTGCCCGAGGCCGAAGCCAAGCTGCAAAGCAGTGCCGTGTCGGCCGGGGCCGTGCCGGCCGGGACCGGGCAAATCGTCACGCAGATCTTCAAACTCAACCACGAAAACGTGAACAACCTGGTGCCGGTGCTGCGCCCCCTGATCAGCCCCAACAACACCATCAACGTCAACCCCGGCACCAACGCGCTGATCATCACCGACTACAGCGACAACCTACAGCGCCTGGGCCGCATCATCGCGGCGCTTGACGTGTCCAACGCCACAGGCGTCGAGGTGCTGCGACTTCGCCACGCCATCGCGGGTGACCTGGCCCCCATGGTGCAGCGCCTGATCGAATCGGGCGCTGCCGCTGCCCCAGCCGCCCAAGGCCAATCGGACAACTCGTTTAAAACCACCGTCATCCCCGAGGTGCGCACCAACTCACTCATCGTGCGGGCGGCCAACCCGGCGCGTCTGGCGCTGGTGCGCAGTTTGGTCGACCAACTCGACCAGCCCAGCGCCACCGGCGCGGGCGCGGCCAGCGGCAACATCCATGTGGTGTATCTGAAAAATGCAGATGCGACCAAACTGGCCGCTACGTTGCGCGCTGCCATCGCGGGCGAAGCGCGCAGTGGTGGGGTGACCAGCGGGCCAGGTACCAACCCAGCTGCAGCGAGTGCGGGTGCGGGTGCGGGTGCGGGTGCGGGTGCGACGGCGGCCAGCGCCAGCCCCTCGGCCCAGCCTTCCACCGGCGGCCAGATCCAGGCCGACCCCGCCACCAACGCGCTCATCATCACCGCGCCCGAGCCGCAATACCGCCAGCTGCGCAGCGTGATCGACATGCTCGACCAGCGCCGCGCCCAGGTGTTTGTGGAGAGCCTGATCGCCGAGGTCAGCGCCGACAAGGCCGCCGAGTTTGGTGTGCAGTGGATGAGCGGCACCGGCACCAACGGAAGCCTTGTGGGATTGTTGGGCACCAATTTTGCAGTGGGTGGTACCAACTTGCTGACCCTGGCTGCAGGAGCCGCTTCGGGTAATTACACGGCGTCGACAGGCTTGAACGTGGCTGTTGGTGCACAACGCAACGGTGCCTTGGCCCTCGGTGCTTTGGCGCGGTTTTTACAGTCAAACGGCGATGCCAACGTGCTGTCCACGCCCAACTTGCTCACGCTGGACAATGAAGAAGCCAAGATCGTGATTGGCCAAAACGTGCCCTTTGTGACCGGCTCCTTCGCAGGAGCAGCGGTGGGCACGACCAACCCCTTCACCACCGTTGAGCGCAAAGATGTCGGCCTGACACTGCGCGTCAGACCGCAGATCAGTGAAAACGGCACGATCAAGATGCAAGTCTACCAAGAAGTCAGCAACGTCGACGCCAAATCCGTTGGCTCCAAAGATGGTCTCATCACCAACAAGCGCTCCATTGAAACCAACGTGCTGGTGAATGACGGCTCCATTGTCGTGCTGGGCGGATTGCTGCAAGACGACACCAGCACCAGCCAGGAAAAAGTACCCGGCCTGGGCGACATCCCTTTGTTTGGCAATTTGTTCAAGTCAGAAGCCCGCAGCCGCAAAAAAACCAACCTCATGGTGTTCCTGCGGCCCGTGGTGGTGCGCGACGGTGCGGCCACAGAAGCCCTGTCGATGGGGCGTTATGAGCAAATGCGTTTGGACCAACAGGGTTTCCAGCCTGCCGCGACGGACCCCTTGCCGGTCAGTGGCTCTGCCGTGTTGCCGCCAGTGGGAACGGGCGGGGCGACACCCCCCGCACCCAATTCAGCTGCAACCCCGTCCCGCCAGCCCTGAGCCAACACCATGCGCCACCCTCTGCCCTACGCCTTTGCCCGCACCAGCAAACTGCTGCTGGAGGGTGATGGCGACCGCCTGACCCTGAGCTGGTGTGATGCCAGTGACCGTTCGGCCTTGTCCGAGGTGGCGCGCAAATTTGCAGGTCCCAGCCTTCAGATGCAAATCGTGGAGGCTGTCGACCTGAGCCAACGCATCCACGAGGCGTATTCGGGCGGCCAGGCGCATGGCGCGTCCACCGCCGCTGCCGTGGTCAGCGAGGTCGAATCTGAAGCCGACCTCTCGCGCATGATGCAGGACTTGCCCGGGGTGGAAGACCTGCTTGAGGCCAGCGACGATGCGCCCATCATCCGCATGCTCAACGCTTTGCTCACCCAGGCCACACGCGACGGGGCCAGCGACATCCACATCGAGCCCTACGAACGCCACTCGAGTGTGCGTTTTCGCATAGACGGCACCCTGCGCGAAGTTGTACAACCGAACAGGGCGCTGCATGCCGCACTGATCTCGCGCCTGAAAATCATGGCCGAACTCGACATCGCAGAAAAACGACTCCCACAAGACGGCCGCATCAGCCTGCGCTTGGGCGCACGCGCAGTCGACGTGCGCGTCTCCACCCTGCCCAGTGCGCATGGCGAACGCGCCGTGCTGCGCTTGCTGGATAAAAGCGAAGCGCGCCTGACCTTGGAGGCCGTAGGCATGCAAGGCACGGTGCTGCAACAGGTGGACCAACTCATCAGCCAACCGCACGGCATTTTGCTGGTGACGGGGCCAACGGGCTCGGGCAAAACCACCAGCCTCTACGCCGCACTGCAGCGCTTGGACGCCACACGCCACAACATCATGACGGTGGAAGACCCCATCGAATACGAGCTGCCCGGCGTGGGCCAGACGCAGGTGAATGCCAAGATCGATCTGACGTTTGCCAAAGCGCTGCGTGCCATCTTGCGGCAAGACCCGGACGTGATCATGATCGGCGAGATCCGCGACTTTGAAACCGCGCAGATCGCCATTCAGGCGTCACTGACAGGCCACTTGGTGCTGGCCACACTGCACACCAACGACGCGGCCAGTGCCGTCAACCGCCTGATCGACATGGGCGTGGAGCCGTTCTTGCTCAGCTCCTCGCTGTTGGGCGTGCTGGCCCAGCGCCTGGTGCGCAAACGCTGCACCGCCTGCCACGGTGCGGGTTGTGCGGCCTGCGGCCAAACCGGTTATGCCGGACGCACCGGCATTTTTGAATTGCTGGTGGCCACAGACGAGGTCCGCGCCCAGATCCACCACCGCGCCGCCGAAGCCGAGCTGCGCACCACGGCCCTGGCCCAAGGCATGGTGCTGATGCGCAGCGATGGCCAACGCCTGGTGGATGCAGGCATTACCAGCGCCGAAGAGCTGCTGCGCGTCACGCGGGACTGATGTCGCATGCTGCACCCATGTTCTCCCAGTGCAACCCCTGTGCATCGCGCACCTGCGGTGGCCGAGGGCTGTGGTGCGCCAGGCAGCGCCCACAGGGGTGCGCTCCTACAAAGTGCACGACCACTCCCTCGTAGGAGACCACCCCTGTGGGCAATCCATGCTGGTCCAATCTCCCGTAGGAGCCCACCCCTGTGGGCGATCCATGCTGGTCCGATCTCCCATAGGAGACCACCCCTGTGGGCGATGGGCGCTTGCCTTGGGCTGGTTTGGGCCGTCGTCAGCAGCAACATGGCCCAAGCTCAAACGACCGACACCACGCCCCCGGCCCAGGTCGATCAAACCCCAGCAGCAGCCGACCCCCAGCCGCCAGAAGCCACCCCCAAAGATGTGACCGCCAAGCGCTGGCGCTACGCCCTGGGTCTGAAACTCAAAACCCGTGAATTGGCCAATGGCCACACCGAGCTGGTGCTGCGCCCAGTGCTGGGCGTGCGTTATGGACGTTGGCGTTTGGGCCATGCCACAGGTGACGAATGGCTGGCCTTCAGCGGTTACCGGAAAGAGTCGAATTTGGCCTACCAGCTGCGCGACGATGAACGTCTGAAAATGGCGGTATCCCTGCGCGTTCAGAACCTGCAGGACAACAGCAGCTTTGACGGTTTTTCTTCGGGCAAGAACACCTTGCGCGCCCGTGTGAGCGCGAACTACCAACTCAACAAACACTGGTCTGTGGGCACCGATGTGACGCAAGACCTGATGGACCGTGGCGACGGCACCACCGTCTCGCTGGGTGCATCGTATGGCCTGCCGCTGAGCGAGCGCAGCACCATCAGCCTCAGCGCCGGTGTGAACTGGGCCACGGCCGACCACTGGGCCACCCAGCAGCGCCTGCTGCCAGCGCCACCCGGAGGCTGGCATGCAGGCTTGGGCTCGGTGGGTCTGGGCATGAGTTACCGTTATGCCTTCACGCCGCAATGGGCCTGGTTTGGCTCGGTGGGCAGCTCGCGCCATTTGGGCCAAGTCAATGCCGTCAGCCCCAGCGCCTTGAGCTGGAGTGGCCAGGTCGGCGTCCTTTATTTCAGCCGCTGACACCTCAGATATGCCCGCCTACCGTTTTGAAGCCCTGCAAGCCGATGGTGCCCTGCGCAAAGGCACGATCGAAGCCGACAGCCTGAAAACCGCCCGCACCCAGTTGCGCACGCAGCAGCTCGTGCCCCTGCTGGTGGAGGCCATCGCCTCGGGCTCGGCCAGCGAAACGGCCAGCGCCCTGCCCTGGTGGCAGCGCCCCATTGGCGGAGGTCGCGCCTTCAGCACCAGCGAACGCGCCGTGTGGACTCGTCAGCTCGCCGGTCTGGTGGGCAGCGGCTTGCCGGTCGAACGCGCCTTGGCCGCTTTGAGCGAAGAGGTCGAGGACGACAAGCAGCGCCACCTGCTGGCCGCCATCCGCGCCGACATCAACTCGGGCAGCACGCTGGGCCGGGCGCTGGCGCAATTTCCACAAGAGTTTCCGGCCATCGACCGCGCCGTGATCGCGGCAGGCGAACAAAGCGGCCACTTGTCGGACGTGCTCAACCAGCTGGCCAATGACTTGGAAGACCAACAAGTGCTGCGCGCCAAACTGCTGTCGGCCTCGCTGTACCCGGCCATCGTCAGCCTGGTGGCGCTGGCCATTGTGATTTTTCTGGTCACCTCGGTGGTACCGCAAGTGGCCGGGGTGTTTGCGGGTACCAAACGGCAATTGCCGGGCCTGACCGTGGCCATGCTGGCCATCAGCGACTTTGTGCGCAACTGGGGCTGGTTCATGCTGTTGTTGTTGGCGGGCGGCGTGCTGGCTTTTCGGGTGGCCATGCGCCAAGCGGCTTTGCGTTTGCGTTTTGACGCGGCTTGGCTGCGCCTGCCCCTGATTGGCCGATTGGCGCGCGGCTACAACAGCGCCCGCTTTGCCTCCACATTGGCCATGCTCACGGCCGCTGGCGTGCCCATCCTCAAAGCGCTGCAGGCGGCGGCCGACACCTTGTCCAACCAAGCCCTGCGGGCCGACGCCCTCGAAGCCCTGGTGCGCGTGCGCGAAGGCGCACCGCTGGGCACCGCGCTGGCGCAAAACGCCCGCTTTCCGGGCCTGCTGTCCATGTTTGCGCGGCTGGGCGAACAAACCGGACAACTGCCAGTGATGCTGCAACGTGCGGCGCAGCAAATGTCGGGCGAAGTGCAGCGCCGCGCCATGGCCCTGGCCACCGTGCTGGAGCCCTTGCTGATCGTCGCCATGGGGGGCATGGTCATGCTGATTGTGCTGGCCGTGTTGATGCCCATCATGCAGCTGAACCAGTTCATCAAGTGAGCCGCATGGCCATGGCCCTCACATTGTCCAAAGGAGCCCTCGATGCCCGCTTCACTTGAAGGCCAGTTGGTGGTGGCGATTTCGTCTCGCGCCTTGTTCGACTTCGAAGAAGAAAACAAAGTGTTTGAGCAAGGCGACGACCGGGCGTACATGAAGCTGCAACTCGAGCGCCTCGAAGCGCCGGCCAAACCCGGCGTGGCCTTTTCTTTGGTGCGCAAGCTGTTGGCTTTCAACGACACCGATGCACAACGCGTCGAAGTCGTCATCCTCTCGCGCAACGACCCGGTCTCGGGCATGCGGGTGTTTCGCTCGGCGCAGCATTACGGCCTGCCCATCCAGCGTGGCAGCTTCACACGCGGTCAGCCGCCATGGCGCTACCTGCGGCCGCTCAATGCCAACCTGTTTTTGTCGACCCATTTGTCCGATGTGCGCGCTGCGCTCGATGCCGGTGTGCCTGCAGCCCAGGTCTACCCGCACTCGGCGCTGGCGTCCGAGGCGCACCCGCACGAGGTGCGCATCGCTTTTGACGGTGATGCGGTGTTGTTCTCGGACGAAGCCGAACGCGTGTTCCAAGCCGAGGGCCTGTCCGCCTTTCAAAAGCACGAAAGCGACAGAGCAGGGCAACCCCTGTTGGCCGGGCCTTTCAAGCCCCTGTTGCAAGCGCTGCAACAGTTACAGCAAGCAGGCACACCGGCCATGCGCATCCGCACCGCACTGGTCACGGCCCGCAGCGCCCCGGCGCACGAGCGCGCCATCCGAACCCTGATGGACTGGAACATCGAAGTCGATGAAGCCATGTTCTTGGGCGGCTTGCCCAAGGGTGAATTTCTGCGCGAATTTGAGCCCGACTTTTTCTTTGATGACCAAACTGGCCATATCGAATCGGCCGCGCGCCATGTGCCCTCGGGGCATGTGGCCTCGGGCGTGTCCAATCCGGCGTAATCAGCGCTTTTTGTCCTGATAAGGCGTGACCGCCTTGCCGTCGATGCGGTAACTGGCCACGCCCATGTGCGAGTCGGTCTTGGTGGCACTCAAGGGGCCGGACACCCAGACCACGTCCATGAGGCGCAGGTTTTTAACAGGTTTGTCCAAGAGCACGTGCACGATCTGGTTGGCGGGGGGCGGGGGCGAATGCACGCAAGCGCCAAAGTAAGGCACCAGCAAAAACTCTTTGATGCCAGCGGCCAGATCTTCCAGCGGCACCACATAGCCCGGCAGGCGCACGCCCTGACCGAGGATCAGGGGGTTGATGGGCGCGTTGTCCCACATTTGGCGCATTTTTTTCAGCGCCTCCTCGGCCTTGGGGTCGTTGTCTTTCAAACTGTCGAGGTTGAGCGCCTTGAGGTCTTTGTAGGGGTCCCAGCCCGCTGGAATCAGTTGCTCCCAGCCAATGGTGCGTGTGGCACCCGACACGCTGGCACCGGGCGGTGAAGAGTCGGCCGACAAGGAAGGCTGGACCTGGGGCACCGTCTCGCGCACAGTCTCGCGAATGCTTTGCGCCTGCGCACCCCAGACCCACAACGCAGGCAGCAGCACGCTCACCGACCAACACCTTGCAACTTGTTTCATCCCAAACTTCCATTCTCGTTGTCGTTTTAACCTGTTGATCTGGTCCCTAGAAGTTTTGAACAACATGCAAGGGATCGCTTTTTTGTAGGAGCCCACCCCTGTGGGCGATGGGCGTGGAACACGCCCCGAAAACCTTCGCCCACAGGGTGGGCTCCTACAAAGACAACCCTATCGGCATGCTGGGCACCAACACGGGCCATCCAAACTTCATCTGGCCGGATCTGTATTTTGCAGCAAGCGCCTGGGCTGCCAGCACACCCATCACACACTTCACACGCGTGGCGACAAACCATCGGCCAAGGACAAGCGGTAGGCCCGCCAAGCAGGCCCCAAACTGGCCAGCAACCCGGCCAGCAACACCGCGCCCGCCAAAGCCAGCTGCGTGGGCAAGGGCGCGGCCAGTTGCAAGCGGATGCCCAGCGACTGCTGCAGCCAGGGCGTGGCCAGCGCCATGCCCGCGTGCGCCAGCAGCACGCCCAACACCACCCCGGCGCAGGTGACCCACACCCCCTCCAAAGTGAGCAAGCCCAGCACATGGCGCGGCGCGGCCCCCACGGCGCGCAGCACAGCCAGTTCGCGGCGGCGCTCGTTCAGGCCCGCCAGGACCACCGCCACCAGCGAGACCACACTCACCAAGGCCACCAAGGCCGAGACTGCCAGCAAGGCGTTTTCACCCAGGCCCAGCACCGACCACAACTCGCCCAGCGCCACGCCGGGCATCACCCCCATCAGGGCTTCTTCTTCGTAAAAATTCACAAAGCGCTGCACATTGAACACCGCCGCCCTGCTTTTCAGCCCCACCAGGGCGGCGGTGACTTCTTCGGGCTGCAGGTTGAATTTGCGCGCCTGATCGGCCGGGATGTGTCCGCCCGGCATGGGGGTGCCCGCCACCCAGCCCAGGTGCAGGGCTTCGAGTGCTTGCAGGCTCACATGCACCGTGCGGTCCACCGGCGTGCCTGTAGGGGCCAAAATGCCGACCACCTTGAAGGGTTTGTCGGCGTGTTCATCGGCTTGCTCACCTTTGTGGTCATGGTCATGGTCTTGCATACCGTGGCCCAAGGTGATGCTTTGGCCCAAGCCGTAGCCCATTTGGCGCGCCACTTCAGCCCCGATCACCGCCTCGTACAAACCATCGAGCGTGTCGGCAAACACCGCGCCTTGCTGCACAACCAGTGGCTGTTTGTCGCCATAGGCAAAGTGCTGAAAGTAAGCGGGTGTGGTACCCAACACTGGAAAGCCCCGGTGCGAGTCGCCCAGACTCAAAGGCACGACCCAGGACACCGAGCGGTGCTGCGCCAGCTTGTGCACGCTGTCCATGGACATGCTTTGCGGCACGCTGCCGATGTGGAACACCGAAAACAGCATCAGCTGCACCGGGCTGCTGCGCGCACCCACAATCAAATCGACCCCGCTGACCGATTGCGAAAAACTGTGGCGGATGTCGTGACGCAAACGCTCCAGCGTCCACAACAAGGCGGTGGCCAGCGCCAGCGACACCACCACCCACACCAAGGTGCTGCGCCGATTCCAGGCGCTGCTGCGGGCCATGCTCCAAAGGCTGTTCATGCGCTCACCCCCGCTTGCTGCAAGGCGGGCAAAGACCATTGCACATCAAAGCGCACGGCTTGCTGCTCGTCGTGGCTCACGCACACCAAGGTGCTGCCCGCGTCGCGTGCGGCCTGCAGCAGCAAATCCATGAAGCCCTGACGCAAAGCCGCGTCAAGGGCCGAGGTGGGCTCATCGGCCAGGATCAATTCGGGCTGGCCCATCAGGGCACGGGCAGCGGCCACGCGCTGCTGCTGGCCCACCGACAAGGTGTCGGCGCGGCGGCTCCACAGGGCCTCGGGCAAGCCCATGCGCTGCAACCAGCTTTGGGCCGCGGCCTCGGGGCCACCGGCGGCTTGGCAGCGCTCGCGGCGCAGCTTGGAAAAACGGCAAGGCAGGGTCACGTTGTCCAGCACGCTCAGGTAAGGCAGCAAATTGAACTGCTGAAACATCACGCCCACATGGTCGGCCCGAAAGGCGTCGCGCTGACCGGCCTTCAAAGCGGCCCAGTCTTGCCCCAGCAAAGACACACGCCCTTGGCGGGGTGACAACACCCCCGCCAGCAAACCCAGCAAAGTGCTTTTGCCGCAGCCGCTGGGGCCGTGCAAAAAAACCGTCTGGCCACGGTCCACCTGCAAGCGGCCCAGCAGCAGTGTGTCAGGCCCGCCCCGGGTCCAGGCAAAGCGCAATGGCTCGATGTCGATCACTCAATTCTCCCTGTTGAGCGGCGCAATATACCTCGTCAATCGGGCTCAACGGTTTTTCTCCGGCCTTCTCTGCGGGCAATCCAGACGGTGGCGCCCAGGATGACCAAGGCACCGGCCCACGTCCATTGGCTGGGCACATCGCCAAACACCAGCCAACCCAGGATCGAGGCCCAGACCAGGTCGAGAAAACGCAGCGACTGGGTGGCCGAAATATCGGCCAGCGCGAAGGCCCGCGTCAGGCAATAGTGGGCCAAGGTGCCGAGCACGCCCGTGGCGGCAAAACCGATCCATTGCATCAGGGTGGGCGCTTGCCAGTTGGGCAGCGCCATCGGCAAGCTCAAAACAGAAACCGTCAGGGCTTGCCACAGCACAATCACGCCCGCTTTTTCGTAGCGGGTCAGGGCTTTGGTGATGAGGAAGGACGCCGCAAACACCGGCGACGAGGCCAGCATGACCAGGTTGAACCAGCCGCCTTCACCCGACATCTTGGGCAAGACCACCACCAGCACACCTGCAAAACCGATGATGGCGGCGATCCAGCGGTCCCGGCGCATCGGCTCGCCCAAAAACCAGGCCGCGCCGATCATGATGAAAATCGGACCGGTAAAGCCAATCGCGGTAATGTCGGCCAGAGGAATCTTGGGCAAGGCCGTGAACCACAACACCAGCCCCAGCGTGTGCACCCCGCCGCGCCAGAACTGGCCCACTATGTTCACCGGCATATAAGCCCGCCAGCCATCGCGCCAAACCCAAGGCAACATGAACAACAAGCCAAACAAGTAACGCAAGAACTGCGATTGGTAGACGTCCAGCTGCAGCGTCAGCTCACGGGCGATGGTGTTGAGGAAAGAAAACAGCAGCCCAGCCACCACCATCCAGACCATGCCACGAACGGCCGCTGGCCAGGCTTCAAAGGTCCGCCTGCTGCGGTGCTGCGCAAGCGACCAATGGCGGGATGGGGACCAAGGCTTGCGCGGTTTCATACCGCTGCTCTTTTGAAGGGGTGAATCACCCGATCATCTTAAGGGCAATGAGCATCCTCGCAGGTCGCTTGCGTTACCAGCACAGACCCCCTCGCCACTTCAGGTCGGCGGCAGCGGTGGCAAGGACCTGGCTGCCGGGTTGGCAGCCGGAGCGGGCGCAGTGGCTGGTGCTGCCGACGGCGGTGCCAGCGGCACCGTTGGTGTCGCCTGGGCTGGTGGTACAGCAGCAGGTGCCACTGCTGAAGGTGCTGCAGGTGCTGCAGGCACGGCTGCCGGTGCCACAGGTGCTGCCGGAGTGGCAGGTTTGGGCGTTTCCTGCGGCTTGGCTTCGGGTGCAGGCACACCTTTGATCTTGTCGATCTGCCTGAAGACCCAATTTTTCTCTTGCGCGGCCAGCGCTTTTTCTTCGGCAATTTGCACCTTCAAGGCCGCGATCTTGTCTTGCAGCGCAAGCTGCTCGGCCACCTTGGCCTCTTGAGCTTTTTGCTCGGCCTTCAGCCGGGCGTCTTTGATGGCCTGCAGTTTGGCCGCCTCTTCAGCGGCCTCGCGGGCCACGCGGTCTTTTTCCTGCTGGATGCGCGAGGTTCTAACCGATGCGATCTCACGCACCCCGGAGCTCCAGGCCAAATTTTGTAATTGCATTTGGATGGCCGCTTCGCGCGAAATCGTCTGCACCTTGCCGTTCACGCTGGTCGAAAAGAAGCCTTCACAACGGGTTTTGACGCCCGCCACGGTGCAGGCATGGCTTTGCGGGCTTTGCGTGCCCCAGGCTTTGGGTCGAGCCAAAAAAGCCTCGCATTGGACAAAAGCCCGGTCAATTCTGGCGTCCTCAACGCTGGGCTGCGGATCATTGAAGTCAAACCACTCGGGCCGCACCCGGTCCAACTCGAACGCGGTACGCACGCATTCGGCCTTGGCAGGCGCCAATTGCGCCTGCATGCCGGCCCACACGGCGCGGGTCAAAGCGTTGCTGCTGACCACCTTGAAGCGGGTTTCGCCTTGCGTGGGGCAGCCATTGACCACCTGGTCATTGATGCGACGGGACTGGCCTTGCCAACGCACCGTGACAAACTCTTCATTCAGCGGTGTGATGGCCATGGCCGTGTCAAAAAACGGGGCTTGCACCACACGTTCCACATCGGCCTGACCGGGCACGCTGATGCGCAAATTGCAGCGGGTCTCGCCATTGACCACCCGCGCAGCCACTGGCACGGTCTGGGTCTGTCCGGCCTGCAGCACGTACTGGCCCGCCCATGCCCAAGGCGCAGCACACAGCCACAGCAACCCAGCCCAGCCAACACTTGTTCTCATCGCGCGCCCGTCCACAGAAAAAAGACATTCCACAGACTGTATCGGTCGCAAAGCGCCCAACTTGATAGCGCGGCGCACAGGCGTGAAAGGGCGGCACGGGCACGGGCGCAGGCCCGGTGTAAGTTCGGCGCAGATGAGGCAGCCGCTCAGCGGCCAGTAAAGACCGGCTTGCGGCGCTGGGCAAAGGCCGCCCGGCCTTCGACAAAGTCGGCACTTTGGCTGGCGCGCTGTGCGCGCTCGCGCATGCGGGTCACGTCCCCCAGTCCAGCCTCAATTTCCCGGATCGATTGCTTGGTGTCTTGCAAGGCCAGGGGGGCCAGCGCCAAAAGGTCGCGCACCAAGGCCTGCTGGGTGGCTGCCCAGTCGTCAGCGCTGACCAGGGCCTCGAACAGGCCCAAGGCATCGAGTTGCCGGTCGGTAAAAGGACGCGCCGTCAAAAAAGCCCTTTTGGTGGCGGCCAGACCGAAACGGCTGACATAACGCTGCAAGCCGCTGGGGTAATAGTGCAAACCCAACGCAGTGGCAGGCATGCGCCACTCGATGCCTTGCAAGCCAATGCGCAGGTCGCAAGCCAACACCACATCGGTCGCGCCGCCGTACACGCTGCCGTTCAACCCGCAAATGGTCACGGGACGCATGGCAGCCAGGGCATCGGGAATTTCTTCAAAAAGGGGCGCACCATGACCGGACTCGTCAAAGCCGCCGATGTCGAAGCCAGCGCAAAACACAGGCCGGGGCTGCCCTGCCGTGTTGGCCGTCAGTACCATCACGCGCACCTCGGGGTCGAGGTTCACAGCGTCAAAGTGCGCCAACAAAGCCGTGAGGTCGGCATTTTCCAGTCGGTTGCGCTGGGCCGGGCGGTTCAGGGTGATGGTGGCCACACCGCCTTCGATGTGCAAATCGGGAACAGAAGTTGGTGTGGATACTGGTGACATGAGTGCAATCCAAAAAAAAGGGTGTCCGAGGACACCCTGATTGTAGGCAACCGCCCCTGTGTTCAGGACCGGCTCATGAAGTCAAAGCTCAAGCCTTGGCTTTGGACTTGCCCATGGCGGCCTTGACCGAAGCTTCGGCTTGGGCGGTGGCGGCCTTCACGCTGGCTTCGGCGCTGTCAGCGGTTTGCTTGGCCACTTTTTTCAGGGTCTCGGCAGCGGTTTGGCTGGCTTCGTAGGCGGTCTTGATCACGGCAACGGCGGCCTCAGAACCGGCGGGGGCATTCTTCAGGCTGGTTTCAACCAGGCTTTTGACGGCTTGCTCGGACTCGGCCATTTTGCTTTCGAGGGCTTTAGAGAACTCGGCTCCGGTGCTGTTGACGATGTCAGCGATGTGACGGCCGTAAGAGACCGACTTTTCGAACGCAGGCTGCACCAGAGCGGCTTGCACAGCCATCAGGTCTTGAGGCGACTTGGCGGCCATCAGGGCTTGCATGTTGGCGAAAGACTCGCCCACAGCGGCTTTGCCAGCGGCCATGTTCAGCTCGACCAGGCGCTCGAAACTGGCGAAAGCCGATTGCGACAGGCCAGAGGCTGCGGTCAGGTTGGCTTGTTGGGTAGCGGTGAATTGCTCAGCATTGAAGATCATGGTTTTTTCCTTTGGGAAGTTTTGTTGCAATGCAGCAATTGGAACAGCATGAACCACCTATGGCAAGGGAAAACCCGCACTTTAGAGTCCGCTCTCCAAATCGGGGGGGGTGCGCAGCTTCGCTGATGCGTCGCGCCCATGGGGGTGCCATGGGCGAGGCAAGGTTTTTGAGCGGCCTCTGCGCCGGGCTCACTACACTTGGCGATTCGGCCAATTCGGCCCCTTCACTTTGTATGTATGGAATTCATCAGCCTGTTCTTCATTTTGGCCATGGGCATCCACTGGCTCAACCTCCAGGGCCAACGCAAACGTACCGCCTTGCTGGCCGAGCAATTGCGCCCTTTTCAAATCGAAAAAAACATGGCCCAACTCACCGGCGCCTACATGCGGGCGCTGGGCGAGTCTGACTTGGCGCGGCAGCAACAGATCATGCAACTGCAAGAACAAGCCGAGCAACAGATGGCCCACGAGTTCCAAAACCTGGCGCGCGAGTTTGCCAAGCTGCCCGCGCCCATGTCGCGTGGCTTCAAAGTGGCGCTGCCCTACATCGACCAGCTCTCGCCCAAAGCCACATTTGACATGCGCCGCATGCTGGAAGTGCACGCCCAAGGGATTGAGCGGGCGGTGAACAACCTGCAAGGCCTGTCCACCAAAGAGCGCTCGTTCCGCATGATGGGCGAGATGTTTTTGATGCAGCACAGCTGCCACTGGTTTTGCCGCTCCAAGACCATCGCCTCGGCCCGCATGGTGACCCAGCACCAAACCCGCTACGAGCAAGCGCTGGACGCCGTCAGCCCCGAAACCCGCCAGGCTTATCTGGCCGTGGTGCAGGGCTGATCAGGCCTGATTAGCCCTGCGCCCAAGCCGTGCGCAGCGCGTGGGCACACAAGGCCACCGCCGTGTTGGCCTCTTGCAGCACCCGGCCCATGGTGATGAAGCCGTGGATCTGCCGCTCAAAGCAGATGTATTGAGATGACACGCCCGCCTGGCTCAGGGCATCGGCGTACAACAGGCCTTCGTCGCGCAACGGGTCAAAACCTGCCGTCAACACAAAGGCGGGTGGCAAGTGGGCATGGCTTGTGGCCAACTGCGGGGAGGCGCGCCAGTCCTGAGCGTCTTGTGGCCCGCGCAGGTAGTTGCCCGAATACCAGGCCATCGACTCACGCGTGAGCATGTAGCCTTGGCCGTTGGCTTGGTACGAAGCGGTGTCGGGGGCCATCAGGGTGCTGGGGTAAATCAACAACTGCATGACCGGCTTGAGGCCCAGATCACGCAACCCCAGGCAAGCCGCAGCGGCCAAGTTGCCCCCCGCGCTGTCGCCGCCGATGGCGAGGCGTGCAGGGTCAATGCCCAAAGTGGCCGCTTGCGAGGCCACCCACTGCCACGCAGCCACCGCATCGTCGTAGGCGGCCGGAAACTTGTGCTCTGGCCCCATGCGGTAATCCACCGCGACCACCACGCCACCGGCTTGCTGGCACAGCGAGCGGCACAGCACATCGTGCGTGTCCAGATCGCCAATGGTCCAGCCGCCGCCATGCAGGTAAACCAAGGCGGGCATGGCCTGGGTGGCCGCAATCGGGTGGTACACCCGCACAGCAATGTCCACGCCCGAATGGTGGAACTGCAAGTCTTGCACACGCCCCACCTCGGGCGCATCGGGCTGGGTAAATGTTCGCCGCGTCCGGTAAGAAGCGCGGGCTTCGACCGGCGTTTGCGTGTAAACCGGAGGAATGCCCTTTTCGCTCAGGAGAGTCATCAGGGCTTGGGCTTGCGGGTCGAGCATGGGGCAACTCCGGGGGAGAATGTAGGGACAACGGATTAAGGGTGGGCTAGCTTTACCCGAACTTCATGTCGGGTAGACACTGGCTTGTTCAGGCCGCCAACTTTGCGCTGGCAAGGCGGTTCAGGCTGACGCCCTGTTCGGCAGCCAACAGTGCCAGATTGCGGTGAACAAGCGGCGGAATTCGGACACGGAACTCACCGCTGTAGCTTTTGTCGGCCAGCGCCACCGGGACGGGCTCGCCATTCGACAGCATGTCGGCAACGACATCGCCCACCAACTTTTGAATGCCTTTGAGCGCAGCTTCGGGCGTTTTTGCCAACCAGCTCAGAGAAGCAAACTCGGTGCACAAGCCCACATGCTCGCCATCTTCTGGCGACCATGTCACGCGGTAGGTGTAGTGTTGAATGTTCATGATGAGTTGCCTAATTTTTCGATCGCTTGAAGCACTTGTCTGACTTGATAAGGCTTTGCCTTGCCTTTGGCGTTCTGGATGTTAACGCGTGGATCGCCTGACCAAGGCGTCTTGAAAATGGCGTGGCTGCTTCCGTCTTGCCTAGGCTTGCCGAAGTAGGACACACACACTTTCTTGAAGTCATTGAAGCTGATATTGCCCGGTTCCCGGCGCATCATCTCCAGAATTTTTTCGATTTGTGCCATGGCTATTATGGTGCCATTATTGATACCACGCGTCAACCAAGATTTAGACCTGACTTGATTGTGGGTAGTTCGACTGATCGATACGGCGCGCACTGATGCCACATTAGGGGTCTCGGAGCACTGCGCTCAATGTCAAGTTAAGCGGCCAAAGCCCGCATGGCCGCCTGCGCGATGCTCTCAGCATCCACCGCAAAGAAGCGGCGCAGCGCAGCCCGCGTGTCGCTGCGGCCGAAGCCGTCGGTGCCCAGCGTGCGGTAGCGGCGACCCTCGGGCACGAAGGCGCGCACGCTCTCGGGCACGGCGCGCACGTAGTCGGTGGCGGCGATGATGGGGCCTTGGGTGGCCGACAACAGACTTGCCAAATGTCCAACGCCAGCACCCGCCGCTGGAACCGCATCTGCCAGACGCTCAAGCGCCATGCCGTCGCGCGCCAACTCGCTCCAACTGGTGATGCTCAGCACCTCCACCCCCACGCCTTGCGCGGCCAGTAGCTGCGCGGCTTTGACCACTTCGGTCAGGATCGCGCCGGAGCCCAGCAAGGTCACGCGCTGGGCGGCATCGCTCAGGCCGTACATCCCAAAGCGATACCCACCGCGCAACACATCGGCCTCCACGCCCGCAGGCAAGTCGGGCTGGGCGTAGTTTTCGTTCATCAAGGTCACGTAATAAAACACGTCGGCTTGCTGCTCGACCATCTCGCGCATGCCCGCGTCCAAAATCACCGCCAGCTCGCCCGCAAAGGCCGGGTCGTAGGCCTTGCAGTTGGGGATGGTGGCCGCCACCAAATGGCTGCTGCCGTCCTGGTGCTGCAAGCCCTCGCCGCCCAAGGTGGTGCGGCCCGATGTCGCACCCAACAAAAAGCCCCGCGCCCGCTGGTCAGCTGCGGCCCAAATGGCGTCGCCCACGCGCTGAAAGCCGAACATCGAGTAATAAATGTAGAAGGGCAGCATGGCCAGGCCGTGCACGCTGTAGCTGGTTGCCGCTGCCGTCCAGCTGGCGATCGCGCCCGCTTCGCTAATGCCTTCTTCGAGAATCTGGCCATCGGTGGCTTCGCGGTAACTCAGCACCGAGCCGATGTCTTCGGGCGCGTAGCGCTGGCCCACGCTGCTGTAAATGCCCACCTGCTTGAACAGGTTGGCCATGCCGAAAGTGCGCGCCTCGTCGGCCACGATGGGCACGATGCGCGGGCCGAGTTGCGGGTCTTTGAGCAGGTTGCCCAGCATGCGCACATAGGCCATGGTGGTGCTCATCTCCTTGCCATCGGCCTGCAGCGCAAACTGCCCGTAGCTGCCGAGTGCGGGCACAGGCAAGCGGTCGCAAGTCGTCTCGCGCTTGGGCAAGCTGCCGCCCAAGCGGGTGCGGTGCTCGCGCAGGTAACGCATCTCGGCGCTGTCGTCGGCGGGTTTGTAAAAGGCCAAGCCCTTGGCTTGCTCGTCGCTCAGCGGCAGGTCAAAGCGGTTGCGGTAATCGATGAGGTCTTGCTCGTCGAATTTTTTCTGGCTGTGCGTGGTCATCTTGCCTTGGCCTGCGCTGCCCATGCCAAAGCCTTTTTTGGTGTGCGCCAAGATCACCGTGGGCTGGCCACGGTGCGCGGCGGCTGCCGCATAAGCGGCATGGATCTTCACGATGTCGTGGCCACCGCGCTTGAGCCGGTCGATCTGCTCGTCGGTCATGCCCTGCGCCAGCCGCGCCAGCTCTTCGTTTTGGCCAAAGAAGTTGTCGCGGTTGTAGCGCCCGTCCTTGGCCGCAAAGGTCTGCATTTGCCCGTCCACCGTGTTTGCAAAAGCGCGCAGCAAAGCGCCTGAGGTGTCGCGCGCCAGCAGGCCATCCCAGTCGCTGCCCCAGACCAGCTTGATCACGTTCCAGCCTGCACCCGCAAACAGCTTTTCCAGCTCGTCGATGATGCGGCTGTTGCCGCGCACCGGACCGTCCAGGCGCTGCAAATTGCAGTTGACCACCCACACCAGGTTGTCGAGTTTTTCTCGCGCGGCCAAGGTCAGGGCGCTCATGCTCTCGGGCTCGTCCATCTCGCCGTCGCCAAACACGCCCCACACCTTGCGGGCACTGCAGTCCTGCAACTGGCGGTGCGTCAGGTAGCGCATGAAGCGGGCATGGTAGATCGAGCTGATCGGCCCCAAGCCCATGGAGCCCGTGGGGAACTGCCAGAAGTCGGGCATCAGCCACGGGTGCGGGTAGCTCGACAAACCGCGTGCGCCGCTGTCAGGCGCAGTGATCTCCTGGCGGTAATGCATCAGGTCCGCCTCGCTCAAGCGGCCTTCCAGAAAAGCGCGGGCATACACCCCGGGTGCGCTGTGCGGCTGGAAGAACACCAAGTCACCCTTGTGTTGCTCGGTGCGCGCATGAAAGAAATGGTGAAACCCGGTCTCGAACAAATCGGCCACGCTGGCGTAACTGGCGATGTGCCCGCCCAACTCGCCATAGGCCTGGTTGGCGCGCACCACCATGGCCAGCGCGTTCCAACGCATGATGGCCACCAGCCGCTCTTCGGTGGCCAAGTCGCCTGGAAACACCGGCTGCTCGTCGACGGCGATGGTGTTCATGTAAGGCGTGTTCAGCTCGGGCTGCCAGCCCGTGCGCTGCTGCCGCGCCACGATGGCCAGCTCGTCCAGAATCTGGCGGGCCCGCTCTGGGCCTTGCGAGCCGATCAGCGACAGCAAAGCCTCGCGCCATTCGGCGGTCTCTTCGGGGTCGATGTCGCCAGTGTTCATCAGGGTGCGGAGCAAAGGTTCGAAAGGTGCGTTCATGTCCTTCACTTTACAGAAGGAGGCGGCGCATATGCTGCGTATTTACACCCCTCAGGCCTGCATTTAAAGCACAATATGCTGAAAATATGAAAGGTTCAGCACATGGTTCTGGACAACGTGGATTTGAAGATACTGAACGAGTTGCAGCGCGACGGCGCACTGTCCAACGTGACCTTGGCCAAGCGCATTGGCCTGTCGCCCTCGCCCTGCCTGGCGCGTGTCAAGGCTTTGGAGAGCAACGGCGTGATTCAGCGCTATGTGGCGCTGGCCAGTGCGGCGGCGTTGGGGCTGGGCCTGACGGTGTTCATCTCGATCAGCCTCAAGACCCAAAACAAAGCCACCTTGGCCGATTTTGAGGCGCACATCGCGCGGCACGACGAAGTGATGGAGTGCTATTTGATGACCGGCGACAGCGACTACCTGCTGCGCGTGGCGGTGCGCGACATGGCCGCGCTCGAGCGCTTCATTTTGGAACAGCTCTCACCCATTCCCGGTGTCGAGAAAATCCGCTCCAGCTTTGCGCTCAAACAAGTGCGCTACAAAACGGCGCTGCCGCTGGGTTTGGGCTGAGTGATCAGACGCAAGTTGGTGTAACCACTTGGCCTCCTGGATTTACCCCAAGCCCATTCAAGCCCGGATCGAGAACCCGCCGTCCACGGCCAGGCATTGGCCGGTGATGTACTGGGCTTCGTCAGACGCCAAAAAAGCCGCTGCCATGGCAATGTCCCAGCCCGTGCCCATGCGGCCGGTGGGGCACAACGCATTGCGCTTTTCCACCATCTCTTCGTGCGAGGCGTACTGGCCTGCAATGGCTTTGTAAATGTGGGGCGTGTCCATCATGCCGGGCATGATGGCGTTGACCCGAATACCCTTGCGCGCGTATTCGAGTGCCATCGACGCGGTCAGGTGGTTCACCGCCGCCTTGCTGGCGTAATAAGCCGGATAAGGGTAGCCGGTGTAACGGATGGCGGCCAGCGATGAAATGTTGACAATCGCGCCCTTGCCCTGCCGCACCATGACGGGCAACACCGCCTGGCAAGTGAGGAAGACACTCTTGAGGTTCACATCCATCGCGTGGTCCCACTCCCCCTCGCTGAGTGTTTCCATGGTGCCCATGGCAGGCAGGCCCACGTTGTTGTGCAACACATCAATGCGTCCAAAATGCGCCACGATCTCGGCCATGACCGCGTTCACCTGGTCGCGTTGGGTCACATCGCAGCGCCAGGCCACCGCTGTGCCACTTTCGGCGACGATCAGGTCCACCGTGGCCTGCGCCGCCGACAGATCGATGTCGATGGCTGCTATCGTCGCCCCGTCTCGCGCATATTGCACCGCCGCCGCTTTGCCATTGCCCCAACCAGGTCCGACAGAGCCGGCACCGCACACCACAGCCACACGGCCATCAAAACGACGAGTCATGTCTTGTACTCCTTGAAAATTCGGGAAAGTGAATATCGATCAGCGCCCACCAATCAGCCCAGGCAACCACAAGGACACAGCAGGCACAAAGGTAATCAGCATCACCACCCCAATGGCGGCCGCCAGAAATGGCAAAACTTCCCGATTGACCTCATCCGAACGCGCCCCTGCAATGAGTGCGCCAATGGACAGGCTGATCGCTACCGGCGGCGTGATCAAACCGATCAGCAAATTGATGCCGACGATCATTGAGAAATGGTAAGGGTCAATGCCGAACTTGGCGGCCACCGGGTACAGCACCGGGCACAGCAGCACCAAAGACGGGCCATTTTCCATGAAGGTGCCCACCAACAGCAGCAGCAGGTTGACCAGCAACAGGAACACGATGGGGCTGCCGATGGAGCCGAGCATCCGCTCGGCAATGCGCTGGGGTGCTTGCTCGTAAGCCAAAAACCACGACACCACCTGCGCTCCGCCCAAAATGATCATGATCACCGCCGTGCCGCGTGCCGAGCTCACCAGTGCCAGCCAAATCTTGCGCCAATTCAGTTCGCGGTGAATGAAAAGACCCACCATCAGCGCATACACCACCGCTACCGCCGATGACTCGGTCACGTTGAAAATGCCTGTGCGGATGCCCACGATCAAAAAGATGGGCATCGCCAACGCCCAGAACGCCAGCTTGAACTCACGCCAGACCCCGGGCAAATTCACCACCGCTGCCGCCGGGTAGCCACGGCGCCTGCTGATCACCACCGCCACCAGCATGATCGCGCTGGCGTACAGCACGCCCGGAATCACCGCAGCCATAAATAGCTTGAGCGGTGACAAATTGGTCAACACGCTGATCATCAAAAACGTGATGGAAGGCGGAATGATCGGACCCACCACATTTGCCGCTGCGGTCAGCGCGGCAGAAAATCCCCGTCCATAACCCGCCTTGATCATGGCCGGAATCAGCACCTTGCCCAGCGCCGAAGTGTCCGCAATGGCCGAGCCAGAAATCCCGGACATCAAGGTGGCCGAAGCCACGTTGGTCATGGCCAAGCCGCCCCGAAAGCGGCCAAAAACGGCATTGCAAAAACCCAGCAAACGGTCCGTCATGCCGCCCTGCGACATGAGCTCCCCGGCCAGTAAAAACAAAGGTATTGCCAGCAACAAAAAGCTGTCCAGCCCCTGATACACCTGTTGGGGCACGATCATCAGGTCAATGTCACCGACAAACACCACCGCAATCGTGGCCGACAGCACCAGTGCAAACGCAACCGGCACCGCCAAAAGCAACAGCACTGTCAAGGACAGCAACAGCACACCAAGCATCGTCATGGGATTCTCAATCGGTTGAGGACAGCGAGTCGACCGGAGGTGTCTCACCCCCCATGCGGGCCAAGGTGAGCATCAGCGCCAGCAACACCGCGCCAATGCCCATCGCCGAATAAGGGATGGCCATGGAAATTTCGAGTGCAGGGGAGTCCTGCGTCGCGTTCATGTCGGCGAAACGTGCGCCCGACCAAGCCAAAACGGCGGCTGTGGTCATGATGCACAAATCCCGAACAGCCAGCAGCCAACTGCGAACAGATGGGGGCACGGCGTTGACCAATGCCCCCACAGCAATGTGCCCACCATCGCGCAGGCAGGCGGCAGCCCCAAGCATGGCCATCCAGGCCACCAGCATGCGGGCAACCTCTTCGGTCCACCCAGGCGCTTTACCGATGACATACCGGCCAAACACTTGGTAAAACAAAGACAATGCCAAGGCCAGCAGCATCAGTCCCAACAAGATGTTGAGGGTTTTTTCGATGCGCACGGCCCAGGCAATGGCCAACCGGGACAAGCCCTTCGGCGCCCCAGTTTCAGAGGCTCGCTCGCTCACTTGACGTTCGCGAACTTGATGGCCCAAGGTGCCAAGTCAGGGAACTCCTTGCCAATGTCGGCCACGCGGGCTTTCATGGCGACGGTGTCAATGGCGTTGAACTTCATGCCGTGGCCTTCGAGCTTCTTGCGTAAGGCGCCTTCTGTCGACACCATGGTGTCGGTCGCCTCCAGCATCACACGCTCGCCTTCGTCTTTCAGGAGTTTCTGCACGTCAGCAGGCAGACGCTTGAAGCGTGCGTCCGAATAAATCCAGGTCATGGCGCCGATCACATGGCGCGTGTCGATGGCGTACTTCTGCACTTCGTAGTACTTCATCGTATCGATGATCTCCAGCGGGTTTTCCTGCCCGTCAACCACGCCCTGCTGCATGGAAGTGAACATCTCGGCCATACCCATGGGTACCGGGCTGGCACCCAGCAACTCCCAGGTCATGCGGTACATCTTGAGCGGGGGCACGCGCAGCTTCAAACCCTTGATGTCGGCCACCGATGCCACCGGCTTGTTGGAGCTGAGCCAGCGTGCGCCACGGTAGCCCGCACCAATGATGCGGAAAGAACTCTTTTTGGCCACTTCTTCCATGAACTCGGCACCCACAGGGCCGTAGTACACCTTCTTGAAGTGGTCAACATCGCGCACCAGATAAGGATAAGCCTCTAGGCCTGGCAGCACGTTGTAACGGTCGAGCGTACCGATGGACTGGAGCACGATGTCGTTGGTGCCGATCTTCAGGCCCTCGATCGAGGCAGGCCAATCGCCGGTCGAGCCGCTGGCCGCGATCTGGATCTTGACCTTGCCACCCGACTTGGTTTCTACCGCCTTGGCATAAGACTCAGCGGCATTGAACCAGATGTTGCCAGGGTTGTAAATGTGCGCCATTTTCAGGACGATCGGGGCCTGCGCCCAAGCAGGGCCTGCAGACATGCCTGCCACCATGGCTGCAGCACCAAGTGCCTTGAGCATTGCGCGTTTGTTCGTCTTTAACATCTTGAAAGTCTCCTGGATGGGGTGAATGATTTCGTGGCAGCCACCATGTTCTTGCTGCTCGAATCAGTATGTCACCCGACACCCACACGCCCGCAAGGGAAAACCCTAGTACCTACGCCCGCCAGCACGGATGCAGTTACCTGCGTGACACGCCGCCTGAAAACCCCAGCCGGTTAAATTGAAATGGCGCTGGTCGTGGGTATTGGCATTTGAGCTTTTTTTCAGCTTTGAAAAACAGCGTAAACATTTGCCAAAGGCGAGTTTCCCCCAGTTTTTTCGGGACTTTTTGCAACGTTGAATGGAGATCGGGATGCGACTTTTCTTCGCGCCTCCATGGCTGTGCTCAACCACCTGCATGCTGCCTCAAATACGGCCCCACCAAATGCCGACTGGTGCGTTGCAGGCCCATCAGCAAAGCGTGGTCGGGCTGCTGGCAGCCGTAGCGGTTTTTCAGGTCATGCTGCATTTGCGCCAACAAATGCGCAGCCATCTCGGCATCGGCCAAGGCCCGGTGGGCGCGGCCTGACGACGGCAAATGGTGCAAAGCGGCCAGCGTGCCCAGCTTGTGGTTGGGTGCTTGCGGATACAGGCGGCGCGACAGCAGCACGGTGCATGCAAAGGGGTGCGAGCCGTCCTCGCCGCAGCGCGCCAACTCGGCTTGCCAAAACTTTTTGTCGAATGACGCGTTGTGCGCCACCATCGGCCTGCCCGCCACAAACCGAGCCGCCTCGCGCATCACCTGGTCTGCCGGCGGCGCGGCTTGCACCATCTCGTTGGTGATGCCGGTGAGCAGCGTGATAAAACTGTTCACCCGAACCCCGGCGTTCATCAGGCTTTGGTAACGGTCCACCACCTGCCCACCCTCCAGCATCACCACCGCCACCTCGGTGGCGCGGTCGCCCATGCCCGGCGAAATGCCCGTGGTTTCAAAGTCGATGATGGCGATGGCGCTCACGGTGTGGTCCGGCTTGGAGGGGGAGCATCATTATCAATGGACCTTCATCACCAGCCATGGATCCCGGATCGGAGTCCGGGATGACGGATAAGTGGTTGCCGGATCAACAGGTATCAGTTCAAACCATAATCAACGCATCCGTTTTGAACCCTCTGCCTTGCAAAGCCCACCCCATGACCGACACCCTTGCCCAGCTCTTCCAACCCACCCGCATCGGCGACATCGAGATGGCCAACCGCGTGGTCATGGCCCCGCTGACCCGTTGCCGCGCCGACGAGCCCGCCGGCGACATCCCCGGCAGCGCCATGAACATCGAGTACTACCGCCAGCGCAGCAACGCGGGCCTGATCATCAGCGAGGGCACGCAGGTCTCGCCCGGGGGCAAAGGCTATGTGGCCACGCCCGGCATTCACTCGGACGCGCAGGTCGAAGGCTGGAAGCCCATCACCCAGGCTGTGCACGCGGCGGGCGGCAAAATCGTGGCGCAAATCTGGCATGTGGGCCGCATCTCGCACCCCGATTTGACCGGCGGCGCTGAACCCATCGCCCCCTCGGCCGTGGCCGCCAAAGTGATGGCCTACGGCCGCAACGGCAAAGTGCCCGCCCCGGTGCCACACGCCCTGAGCGCGGAAGAAATCAAAGAGGTGGTGCAGCAATACCGCCAGGGCGCGGCCAACGCCATGCGCGCTGGTTTTGACGGCGTGGAAATCCACGGAGCCAACGGCTACCTGATCGACCAGTTCTTGCGCGACAGCACCAACCTGCGCGCCGACGGCTACGGCGGTTCACCGCAAAACCGCATCCGTTTTGCGCTTGAAGTGGTCGACGCCGTGGCCGCTGAAATCGGCGCTGGCCGCACCGGCATCCGCCTGTCACCGGTCTCGCCCGCCAACGACTCGGCCGAGAGCAAGCCCCAGGCTGTGTTCGGCCCGCTGGTCGAAGCGCTCAGCCAACGCGGCATCGCCTTCATCCACTTTGTGGAAGGCGCCACCGGTGGCCCGCGTGATCTGCCCGGCTTTGACTTTGCGTGGGCACGCCAGACCTTCAAAGGCGCTTATATCGCCAACAACGGCTACACCCGCGACATGGCCATCGACGCCATTGATTCTGGCCGTGCCGACGCAGTGGCCTTTGGCCGCGCTTACATCTCCAACCCCGACCTGGTGCAGCGCCTGAAAGTTAACGCCCCACTGGTCAAAGCGAACTCCAGCACCTTTTACGCACCGGGGCCTGAGGGGTACATCGACTATCCAGCGATGTGAAGGCAGCCAAGTCAATCGGATAGCAGGTCAGTGATAGTCCTGCTCTCGCTGATGCCGCAAGGCCAGCACGAACACGACATCAGCATCAGCGTCAAAAACATACAAAGCCAGATAGCCAGAACGTCCTCGTGAAATCACCAACTCACGCATGCCTTGGGGCACAGGGCGGCCCATGAGTGGGTGACGCTCCAACACAGACAAAGCGTCCAGCACCAAGTCCACCGTTTCAACTGCGTATTCAGGCCGGTTAAGACGCAAAAAATCCACCAGCTCTTCGAGGTCCTGAGCAGCCTCGGGCGAGTGCACCAGACGCGTCATGAACGCGGGGCCAGCAATTGCTCCAGCCCCTGCACGGGCGGGCGTTGGCTGTCGATGCCGCGCACCTTGTCCTTGAGGTAGGCCGCCATGGCCTGCCCATCCACACCCAAGCCGGTTTGCAGCAAGTTTTGCCTGGCCAGCAGTGCCTTGGCCACCCAGGCTTCATCCTCCGTCGAGCGGGTGACCGCCGACTCGATGGCCTGCACCATGAACGCGTGAGGCGTGACCCCACGCTGGCTTGCGGCCAGCTGCACTTTGGCTCGGGCTTGATCATCCAATTTGACGGAAAAGGTGGGCATGTGATGACTCCTGTTTCCTTCAGTATAGCTGCGGTGTTACTTAATAAACACCTCATATCACATGCAGCACATCATCGATTCGGCGATGTGAGTCGGCTTTTACGGTCTTGCATCAAATTAAAGAATGCTTTAATGTTTGGCCCTTGTATTCAAGCAAACTTTAATGACTTGCCATGCGCGTCACCGGGTCATACGTCACATCCACCACCCTTGGAGAGAGTGTGCGGGCGTTCGTACCGCACGCCCTGCCGCCTGCGACGCCCGTGCTCGACGCCTCCAGCTATGCCGAGCTCAACCGCACGGCAGAACTGTCGTTGGCGCGTCTTCAAGGGGTTGCCGGGCTGGTGCCGTCCATTGACTGGCTGCTCTACAGTGCCATTCGCAAAGAAGCTCTCCTCACCTCCCAGATTGAAGGCACCCAAGCGACGCTGATCGACCTGTTTGACAAAGAAGCGGGGCTGGCCGTCAGCAACACCGACGATGTGGAAGAGGTGACCAATTACCTGCGTGCCTTTCGCTGGACACAAGACACCTTGCGCGACCCCAAAGGCCTGCCCATGAGCGTGCGCCTGCTGCGCCAAGCACACCGCCTGCTCATGGACGGTGCTCGTGGTGCAGGCCGCCAACCTGGCGAACTGCGGAAATCTCAGAACTGGATTGGCGGCACACGCCCCGGCAACGCCGTGTTTGTGCCTGCACCGCCAGAACATGTCCCGGCGCTGCTGGCTGATCTGGAAAGCTTCATTCACCAAACAGACACACCCGACACCTTGCCCCCCTTGGTACGCATCGGACTGGTCCACGTCCAGTTTGAAACCATTCACCCATTCCTGGATGGCAACGGCCGTATTGGGCGTTTGCTCATTGCTGCACTCATGGAACAGTGGGGCTTGCTGTCACAGCCCTTGGTCTACGTCAGCGCCTACCTCAAGCAGCATCAATCCGAGTACGACCAACGACTTTCCGCAGTCCGCACTGATGGTGATTGGGAGGGCTGGGTGGCCTTCTTTCTTGAAGGCGTTGCCCGGGCAGCAGACACGGCAGAACGCGGCATCGTTGCATTGGCCAGTTTGATCAATACCGACAGACGTCGCTTGTTGCAGGCCCCCAAAATCACCCCAGCCAGTCTGCGCCTGTTTGAACTCTTGCCACTGATGCCCATCTTTTCCATCGACCAAGTCTGCGAACGCCTGAACACCACATTCCCCACGGCCACCGCAGCAGTCAAGACACTGGAGGCGCTGGGTATCGTGGTGGAGCAGACTGGACAAAAAAAGAACCGCCATTTCAGCTACCAAGCCTATGTGCAATTGCTGAGCAGTTGACGCCCTGCAAACGCAGGCCCACGCGGTCTGACCGGTTTTGACTTTGCGTGAGCACGCATACGGGCAAGATACATCGACACCTAGAAATTGATATCAAAATTAATAAAGTGATATCATTCAAACCAATTCAAGGAGACTCGGCCATGTCATCCATCACCATACGCAACTTGCCCGAAGAAACCCACAGAGCCCTGCGTCTGCGCGCCTCATTGGCGGGCCGCAGCACAGAGGCCGAAGTGCGCGCCATACTGGAGCAAGCCGCACGACCGGTGGGGCGCATCCAACTGGGATCGCTGCTGGCCGAAATTGGTCAACAAGCGGGCGGCTTTGACTTGAATCTTGAGCGCGACAAAACACCCGCTGAGCCCATGAGGTTTGAATGATCTTGCTCGACACCAACGTCATCTCTGAGCCACTGAAACTGTCAGCAGATGCAGGCGTTTTGGCGTGGATAGACGCGCAATCCATCGACACCCTTTACCTGTCAGCCATCAGCCTGGCCGAATTGCGCTTTGGCATCGCGGCCCTGCCAACGGGCAAACGCAAAGAGACCCTGCACCTGGGCCTAGAGCAACGCGTCCTGCCTTTGTTTGCTGACCGAATCCTGCCTTTTGACGCCATTGCATCTCAGGCCTATGCAGACATCCTATCGACAGCACGCGCCCAAGGCCGAGCCATCTCGACCGCTGACGGTTACATCGCCGCCACGGCAAAGCGCCATGGCTTCATGGTGGCCACGCGTGACGCCAGCCCATTTGAAGCTGCGGGTGTTGCCGTGATCAACCCCTGGACAGTTCAGCACTGACCGCCCCAAGCTGCGCACACATGACCGCCCCTCTCCTCTTCTGCGGCGACCCGCACGGCCAATGGCAGCACATCATCGATGCCGCCTTGCAAACCCACGCCCGCGCAGTGATCTTGCTGGGCGATCTGGAGCCTGCACGGCCGCTGCACATCGAGCTGGAAGCCATTTGGGAGCGCGTCTGGTTCATCCACGGCAACCACGACACCGACCATGCGGACAACTTTGGCAACGTCTGGCACCCCGAGGTGAGCGAGCGGCAGCTGCACGGCCGCGTCGTCACGCTGCCTTGCGGCACGCGCATCGCCGGGCTGGGTGGTGTGTTTCGGGGTGCGGTGTGGTACCCCAAAGACCAGCAAGCGCCCAAGTTTCGCAACCGCGAAGAACACTTCAGCCAAACCCCGCGCCAAGACCGCTGGCAAGGCAGCGTGCACCTCAAGCACTGGTCCAGCATCTACCCCGACGAGCTGGAACAACTGGCCACGCTGCAAGCCGACATCCTCATCACCCACGAAGCGCCCGGCTACCACGAACACGGTTTCAAAACTCTGGACACCCTGGCGCGCCGCATGGGCGTGCGCATGACGGTGCACGGCCACCAGCACGACAACATCGACAGCAGCGCCCACTGGGACGCGCAAGGTTTTCAGAGCTTTGGGGTGGGGCTGCGGGGCGTGATGGCGTGGCCAATCGGACACCTAAGCGAACATGTAATTCCTGAAAAGCCCGTCAAAATTGACATTAACTGAAAAACGTTAATAATTTCTGACATGCAAACATCTGAAAAGATCAGGCAAGCCATCGCCGACAAGCCCCCAGGGGCCGTCTTCTCCAGTGCTGACTTTTTGTCGGTGGGGAGTCGCGCAGCCGTTGACCAGGCGCTCTTTCGCATGATGAAGGCAGGGCTCATCGAGCGGGTCGCCAGAGGGCTGTATGCGACGGCGGGCCAGCGTGTGGACGCACAATCCATTGCCCATGCAATGGCACAAAAGACAGGGGAAAAAGTAGGGCTTGCGCCAGCCGCAGGAGCAGAAGATCTGCTGGTGGTGCCCACTTCGGGTCTGTCGCGCACTTTCAAGACCGCTGGGCACACCGTGCAATTTCGCCGCATGAGTCAAAGAAAAATCCAGCTTGCGGCCAGCCCCAAGGGCAGGATCTTGCTTGATCTGTGGACCCGGGGAATGCAAAACCTCACAACGCTGGACATCCAGCGTGCCACGGGTGACTGGGCAGAAGGGGAAATGGACAACTACGCAGCGCTGATCCCGGCGTGGCTGCGCACCGTCATTCACCAAGCCAACGCGCCACGCAAGTCCGTCAAGATCGGTTTATCGGGCGCTTATGACTGGTCAAACCCCAACATCAAGGACGATGTGTTGATCGGCCATGTGCTCGAAAAGCACAAGTTCGAGGATGTGGCCCGGTTGTGCTTTTACTACGGCGTCCCCAAGGTCAAGCGCGTTTTCAAGCGGCGTGCATTTGAGCCCATGACCAGCGCCAGCGTGACCCGAATGCTGGGCAACATCAGCAAAGGCTTGCGAACAGCAAAGGCACAAGCCATTCAGGATGACCTGATTGACGGAGCCAAGGTCACCTTTCACTCCCGCAATGAAAGCGACCGACCCAAGGCGCAGATTGCGTACTTAAAGACCGCCCCCAAGGTGACGGTTTCTGAAGGGGGCTTTGATGTGCTGAGCGTTGAAGGGCTTCTTGTCATGAAAAGCCTCGTCCTCTATGACCGCGTGAAGTCTCGTGATCTCTACGATTTGATGGTCCTCACCAGAGACCATGGCTACAGACTCGACGACATTTTTTTGGCCATCAACAGCTATCAGCCCATCAGAAACAAAGACCCCGAAGACTTCAAGAGCGTGGTCACGGGCGTGATCCCACTCGACAAAAACAATGAAGGTTTTGCCAGCATCCAGCTGAATGTGAAGATGGCTGACATTTACAAGTACTTCAAAAAGCTGATCAACGACTACGAAATCAGGGCCGTCCAGCAAATGCGGCCAAGCTCTTGAACATTGACGGGGCCGCTTCGTCAGCACTGCGCTGCGGAACACCCATTTCATGGTATTTGCATTTGATGTATAAACACCTACACACCCAAACACTGGAGAAATCATGGACTCAGTTCGCTGGAACATTGCTGTTTCGCCTGACACCGACCAATCCGTTCGCATGTTCATTGCCGCGCAAGGCGGTGGGCGCAAGGGTGACTTGTCACGCTTCATTGAGGAGGCTGTGCGCTCATACCTTCTTGAAAAGGCAGTCGAGCAAGCCAAATCTGCAACCAACGGTATGGACGAGTCCGAATTGAACGCCCTGATTGACGAGGCAGTGCAATGGGCGCGTAAGCATTGATGCAGGTCATTTTGGATACCAATGTGCTTCTGGGTGCACTGATCTCGCCTTACGGACCACCTGATGTCATTTATCGGGCATGGCGTGCAGCCAGATTCGAGCTGGTGACCTCAACCGCACAGCTTGAAGAGCTGCGACGCGTGAGCCGCTATCCAAAACTCAAGGCTATCCTGCCAGCGCACCGTGTCGGCACCATGATCAACAACATGCAGCGTGCCATTGTGATCGTCAATTTGCCACCGCCCCCGGATGACATGGACCTGAATGATCCAGACGATGCTTTTCTGCTTTCCATGGCATTGGCGAGTGAGGCCGATTACTTGGTGACCGGTGACCGGCGGGCAGGTCTGCTTCAGCGAGGTAGCGCTGGCCGAACACGTATCGTGCACCCTGCCACTTTCTGCGCCGAGGCTCTTTAAGGAGCTGATGGATGATTTTCTTGGCCTGCCTTGAGTAGGCTGGATTTGGATGGCCATCTCGCAAGAGGGCTAGAACCATTCCCCAAATGTCTTTTTCAAGCAAATGGGGCGGCCGGCCCGTGGCCGCTGCGGCAACTTCGAGTGCTTCGGCTTGATCTGCGCGGCTCAACCCGAACCAAGGCTCAGCCACCAGACACCTCACTGACCGCCTTGGCCATCCAGCTGGGCAACAGGTTTCTGGCGCTGCGCATGGCCGCCCACTCTTGGGTCTCCAACACGCCATGCAGCGTCTGCAATGCAGCGGGCGCATGGTCTGGCCCCAGCCACAAAAGTGCACGGATGGCTTGGCCTGCAGGGCGTTTGCCCATGGACATTTGCCAACGATTGCCGTGCTTGAGTTCCACCACGCGATGGCCCAAATGCAGACGCCGTGATGGCCCTGTCGTCAGATAAATCTCTTTGATCGGCACCTGAGTCGTTAGACCCAAGGCATTGGCCTCGGCTGCGCCGCTGGGCACCACCACTTCACCGCTGGCCGCTTCAATCGCCTCGACAACGGATTCGGTGGAAGGCGGGCGCACACCAAATCGACCCTGCACAGGCAGGGCGTACACGCCACGACCCACCCTCAAAAGCAGCCCCTCTTTGGTCAAACGGGTGAGCGTTTGGTCAATGGCAGCCCGAGTCCCCAGGTGAAGGAATTCCTTGGGCGACAGCAAGCCCCCCTCTGGCAGGGATTGGGCGACTGACAAAACAGCTTGCGCAAGTTGACTCATGGGTTGGCCTCAATTTGTCAGAAGTATATAAGAGTTTCTGACAAAACGCCTATTCTTTAGACGGCGCAATCAAAGCCACCAAGCCCATGCTCATGGCCTCCAGCTCGTGCTCAGGAAAACCGTGCTGGTCAAACAGCGCGTTCATGCCTGCAAAGGCCTGGTTCAAAAAGCCGGGCAGCAGCGACGGATCGATGAGCACCGCGCCACGGCCGGGAAACTCCACGCCGCAGCAGCACGAACCCAAAATCTTGATGCTGTCGTCCACTTGGTTCAAAAAGAAACCCCAGTACGGCCACTGGGCGGCCAGCCCCTTGAGAAAGTGGCGCACCTCGGGAATGTCCACCAGCTCACGCGGGTCGTGGTTGTAGCCGTCCACCACCAGACTCATCTGCCCCCGGTAGAGCCAAGCGTCTTCACGCGTGGCGGTGAACACCTTGAGTGAATCCAGCACCGAAGCCAGATCTTGTTGCTCCACCTGCCGCCTGGAAATCAACAGGACAACAGGGTCGGTCACGCCTTTGCGCAGGTCAAGTCGGGGTGGGGTCATGGGCGGGTATTTTGATTCCATTTGCAACAAGAGCACTTAACTTTTTAACGCATAACAACCATCGAGACGCCACAATCGACTTGGCCATGACTGCCCAGACAGGCCATTTGCACCAGAAAACAGCACGCTCTGGCACAGACCACCCACAAGGAGGCCCACCATGTCACACACCGCCAAACTCTTCACCAGCGGCCGCAGCCAAGCGGTGCGGCTACCGGCCGCCTACCGATTCGACACACCGGAAGTGTTCATCCGCCAAGACCCGGTCACAGGCGATGTCATCCTCTCGCGACGACCCAACGACTGGAGCGGCTTTTTGGCCGCTGTAGAAAAAGCGCACGCGCCCGAAGACTTTTTGAGCACCGACGAGCGATTGACGCATGGCCACACGGGCACGTCAGTTTCTGGTTGAAAACTGGGGGGCGTCATAGAGCCTGAACAACCCACCGTCACCCAGGCAAAGCCCTGGTACACAAAGCCCCGCCCCATTCGTAAGCTGTGCGCCTTTGCAACATGGAGGCGAAATGGCCAAGCACGCACAAGCAGCCGATGCCCCCGTTTACGGCATACGGCCCCAAAAACCCGGCATGTATTTGGGCTTGTTCCATGGCCGCGACACACCCAACCAAGTCATGAACGACTGGGGTTTTGATGGCCCCGCCCTTGGCCCGCTCCAACACGTTCACACCACCTACGCTTGCAGCGTGAATCTCCAGTTCACCTGCCCGAGCGATGCCCATTTGCTCACCGGCAACAACGACACGTTTTTGGAACTGCAACTTGACGGTGACCTGCTCTGCTTTGACGGCAAGCTGTACGGCGACTGGACGGTCTACATGGTGACGCCCGAAGAATGCTTCCGGCCGCCCGACACCTTCCGGCAAAACACCCGCCCCAACGATTTGCGCAGGCAAGCCAAACCAATCCCGTGGGACGAGGACAGCTAACATCTGCCGTCAGGGAGAACAACACATGCCACGATCCACCGACTGGACGCGCAACGAAACATTGGCGGCGTTTCACATTTACCTGCAACTGCCATTTGGACTTAGTTGTTTTAAGGACTGTTGAAAGCAATTGAAATTAACTCGTCCGCAACTCACGAAAGATACGGGCGATTTCGACCAATTTAGCTTGTCTTTTCGATCAGTAGCGCGGCTCAACCACGCAATATGCTAAAGCTACGAAACAGCTCAGCCGTTAACGGTTGTTCAAGCCGCCATGTAATTGAAATAGGACGATCACCATCATGGGATACCAACTGTACAGATCCCACCGCCACATAGGCGGAATCTCGGTTTTCACGGACAAACAATTGAAACTTCCAGCCATTCGTTCCGCTCTCTGTGTAGCGCCTTCCAGAATTGTTGTCAGGCCCGGCTCGATTTTGTGTTTGCCAGTGGAAAAGCTCGGGGCTGATAGCGTAGTCCTTGTATTGCACACGCTCTTGAAATCCTTCACTTTTATCAAGCGTTACAAAAAGAATTTCAATCTTTTCTTGTGTCAACGGCAAACAGCCACTGTCGGAAAGTGGACGAGCTATCGGCGTCAGATAACCCACCGCAGACAAAATCTCCGCTCTTGTGTAGCGGCCGTGCAAAGTGAGTGCCCAGTCATGCGGTGCACCTGTAAGGGGAAGTGGTTCCAGCGAGCTGCGTTCTAGCAAGATGCCTACGATCTCCTGCAGTTCGACGTGCACAACAGGGTTGACAAATAGAAGGGACAAAAACTCCGCGGGTGAGATGAGTTCTGTGCGGGAAGGTAGTAATTGATAGGCCAGCATTTGTATTCGCCGAGTGTCAACATGACCAGCATCTAGCGCGGTCTGCCAAGCGACCAACAATCTCGGATCATTCGCATGAAGCAAGCTAGAAATGCGGCGAGCCAAGTCTGATTCGCGGTCACCCAAAGGCTTCGTCTCGAGATTAGTACGCCGTTTCAAGCTGCTCCAAGACCTTGCATTAACACCACCGCTATATACGTCGGTCAACTCCAAATGGTTATCCAGCAAAAAGTTTCTTAGCAGCAAAGGGGTACCGTTTTGCAGCGCAGCCCAAGCAGCCAACTCGGCGCACAAGCGGCGGACATTCAAGTTCAAAGCTTCACGCAAGTTATCTAAGACCCTATCCCTTGCCACACGGTCAAATTGAATATGTACCCCTGCTGGGAGTGTGCTGAAACCATTGGCTACCGAATCTGCAATTTGTCGCCGATTCTGGCCGGTAATAGATCGCAGCAGCACATCAAAACGGAATTCGTTGCTGTAAAGGCCGACGAAATCCAGTACCAGGCATACATCTTTCCCCTTAGCAAGCCTGAGTCCGCGGCCGATTTGCTGTTGAAAAATAACGGGGCTTTGCGTTGGACGGAGTAATAGGATGGCGTTAGCGTCGGGAATGTCAATACCTTCATTGAACACGTCGCAGCTGCAAATGATCTTCAACTGGCCTCCGCTAAGTTTTTGTATCGCGGCCGTTCGAGCATCCTGCGAGTCCGCGCCGCTAAGTGCGATAGCTGGCAAGCCTGAGCGGCAAAAAAAATCCGCCATGAAGTCAGCGTGCGCCACGCTGACGCAAAATGCCAAGCCTTTGAGACTGTTCAAGTCAGCAACATATTTCTCTATGGCATGCATCACTGCTCTGGCCCGTACAGCATTGCCCGAAACAATGTTAGAAAGTTGCGCAACCTCAGTACCTCGGCCCCATTCAACCATGGTCATGTCGGTATCGTCTGCTGTTGCGTAATACTCAAAAGGACAGAGCAGTTGCTGGTCCAGTGCATCCCATAACCGCAGCGACACGGCAGGTGTGCCGTCAGGACGGCTGTCAAAATAGTGAGTCAAGCTTTGGCCGTCCGACCGCTCGGGTGTGGCGGTAAGACCTAACAAGTAATGAGGTTGCACACTGTTGATGAACTGGTCAAAGGTGTTGGCTGGTAAGTGGTGGGCCTCGTCCACGATGACCATGCGCCAGAAATGGCTACCCAGTTGGCTGACCAACCCACGGCTGTGCACCGAATTGATTGTTGCGAATATGTGCTCGTACTGAGCTGGCGAGTTCTCACCATCCATCAATTCACCAAATGCTGGATCTCTTAAGACTTGCCGGAATGTAGACAACGCTTGCAACAGAATTTGCGAACGGTGCGCTATGAACAGCAATTTTGGGGCTACACCTTCTTCATCGCGAAGTCGCAAATAGTCAAAGGCTGCAACCACGGTTTTACCCGTGCCGGTGGCTGCCACCACCAGGTTACGACGACGGCCTAGTCGACGCTCGGACGCTAACTGATCGAGCATTTCCTGTTGGTAAGCCTTGGGGCGCAAATCAAACCAGGTCTGCAGCGCAACCACCACGTCGCCGGGCACAGAGCTCCGACCACCATGACTGCGTTCTTTAGACAACGCATGCGCCAAGGCTTCTCGGTGTTTCTCATTGTTGGGGTCGTAGGACTGAAATTCCTTGTCGTTCCACAGTGTTTCGAAATTGGCCACCGCAGCAGAAAATAAAGTCGTTTCACTGGCTTGGGCAAACTTCACCGTCCACTCGATGCCGCCAATCAACGCTGATTCCGACAAGTTGGCGCTTCCAACGAACGCCGTGCCGAAATGGGTGGCGCGATGGAAAATCCATGCTTTGGCGTGCAAACGAGTACGCCGACCGTCGAGAGAAATTCGCAATTCAACGCCAGGCAGTTTGGCGAATGCATCGACCGCGCGAACTTCGGTGGCGCCAATGTAAGTGGTCGTCAGAATCCTAAATTTTGTCTTAGGGTTGCCATGGGCATCGAGCGCCGTCACTGTCTGCAGCACATCCATCAACTTCCGCACGCCGCTCCAAGTAATGAAACTGACCAGAATATCCACGCGGTCCACGGCACTAAGCTCTGCACGCAATTCATTTAACAATGAAGGATCGGTTCTAGCAGACGTGAACAGCCAAGGATGGCGTAGCCCCGTGGTAGGCATCGCTACATCGGTATTTGGGGCGTGAACTGACTTGAGTAACTGTGCTGGCATGGCGAGAAGACGCTCACCCTGCCTGCCCGGGCGCAACTGAATCAGCATTTGGCGAATCAGTTCAATTTCAGCTTTTGCCTTCTCGCTTGAATCAGGTTGATTACCCGCAGCCGCGTCCAAAAGTTCCGGCAAACGTTGCACCAATTCAGCAATGAACTGTTCACGTCGTTGGTGCGCGGTTGGCGTCGTTACAAGAGCGCGGTGTTGACCCGTCAGACTAGCTACCTCTCCAACTTCGTCTTCGTAGATCAAACGGTCATACAAGCCTTTATGCAATGTCATGCGGGTTCCCTTAATTCAATCATGTTCCATTGTCGTTTAAGAAAAATAAGGCTCAGCATTTGCATGGGCCAGCAATGTAGTGCCATCTCAAAAAAAGGCGCACATCCTGCTGGTCACGCTCAACAAGCAAGGCCGGGCTGACGAGCACAAGTACATGGACCACTGGATCGATGACACGCACTTTCACTGGCAAAGCCAGAACGCCACCGACCCGACCAGCAAACGCGGCGACGAAATCATCCGCCACGCCGCTTTAGGCATCGACATCCACCTCTTTGTGCGCGAAACCAAGCTGGCTATGGGCAAAGCCGCACCCTTCACGTACCACGGCCGGGTGCACTACCAGTCGCACCAGGGCAGCAGGCCCATGAGCATTGTGTTTGGGCTGCAAATCGGGGCGGATTGACGGGTGCATCGCTGGCCCTGCGTGTGGACGATGGTTTGCAGGGCGAAGTTGAGGGCGTGTCCCACGCCCATAGCCCACGGGGTGGGCTTCCACAAGGACAGCTCATCGCCCACGGGGTGGGCTCCTGCACAAAAGCCATCTCTTGCCTGTTGCTCAAGACTACATGGTGCCTGTCCTTTGGGAGCGCGTTTCGGCAACTTTTTGATGTCATTCATCTGACTTTGACTTCGACTCGGGTAAAGATACACTGCCATGATCTATTCCAGCCATGAACACGCCCAACCACCACCCCAAAAACACCACGCCATCCCAACCGGGATCGTGGGCATCGAGCCAAGCCTTGGCTATTTTGGCTGTGGATGGCATTCGCCCCAGCAACAAGGGGTTGGCCCTCATGCAGTCGATTGACAGTGGCACCATGACCCATGCTCAGGCGATTCAGTCCATCATTGAGAGAGCCCGTCAATACGCCAAAGACTGAACATCATGCAGGACGATGATCACTATTATGTTGAGGGTTACAACGCTGAACTGGACCCGTATGCCCTTGAGAACGGGGTGCTTAAGAATCATTTTGGCATCACCGATTCAGCCTCTTTGAATGAGGTGGAGGCGGATATTGCAGGGGTTCAGATTCAAAAAATACTCAAAGAGCCCGCTCCAAAAAGCATCACAGCCTTGCATCTTTGCGCCTTGCATGAACAAGTGTTTTCAGAGGTGTACCCGTGGGCCGGTCATTACCGCCAAGTAGACATCGCCAAAGGCGATACACATTTCCTCAGGCACCAGGACATTGCTTCCAAGTTGGATACGCTTTTTTCAGGCCTTGCCAAGGAAGGTTTCTTGCGAGGTGCCAGCCCTCAAGCGTTCGGCGAGTTCATGGGGGAATTTTTGGTGCAATTGAATTTTGTCCATCCTTTTCGAGAGGGAAACGGACGAGTTCAAAGGCTTCTTGTAACGCAAATCGCAACAAATGCAGGCTTGTCATTAGACTGGCAACCCATTGGGAATGAGGCCATGAAACAGGCTTGCATCGCCGGTATTCAAGGCGAGACACGCCCAATGGCGCGTCTCATCTGGCTCAACATCAAACAGTTTCCAGTCTAAAGCCGCCTCGAGCCTGTTGAACCTCATTGGGGACGTGTGCCACGCCCATCACCCACAGGGTGGGCTCCTACAACGACAGCCCATTGCCCACGGTGTGAGCTCCTGGGTGAGCATAGCGGTGTTTGACCCGTTTGGCGACTTTGAAACCGGGGCTATTTGCAAAACTTCGTGGGCCTAGCGCGTTTTTTGAGCGCTGGCTGCGCTTGACACGGCGTTAGGCTGCCTCGATCAGTTCGATATCTTTCTTCAGCAATGCATTGAGCAAGGCATTGAGTGTGATGCCCTTGGCCTCAGCTCGCTTGACAAGGAAGTCCAACACCTGCGGGTCAAGGCGCACAGGCGGAATCAGGCGCAAATCAGGCTTGTAAAACTTGTCACGCTGCGCATTTGAAAAATCGTATTCGTCCTTCATGGTGTTCACCTTTTAGCTGGCATGTGGGTATCGCTCACAGCGTCCGAAGTTTTCGTTCTGCCTTCATGGCGCGTCGTTGCCCGCGTTCCACACTTCTTACACAAAGGTCGCAGCAGAAACGCCAAACCGTTCGCTGAGCGCGCGCACTTGGCGAATGTTGAGTTCGCGTTTGCCCGTCAGGATTTCGGACACGACACCCTGACTGCCGATCTCGCTCAGATCGCTTTGCTTCAGTCCGTGTTGTTCCATCAGAAATTTAAGCGCTTGCACACCCGTGACTTCGGGCAGAGGGTGATGCTTGGCTTCATAGTCCTCGATCAGATCGCCCACGATGTCTACCAAGCCCATCGCGGGATGCTTTTCTTCGCCTTGGGTTTCATCCAGCAGGGCTTGGAGCATCTCGGTCATGCCCCCGTAGTGCGCTTCATCCCGGATGGGGGTGATGTCAGTTGCGGCACGGAACTGCTCCCAAATGAGGAGCAGGTGCTTCACGTTGATGGCTGCATTCATGAAGTTGATCGTAAAGGCTTGGCACCCACGCCCAAAACGGCCAACCCTTTGGTGGCATGCCTTACGACTACAAAACATGAAGAGGCCGTCATGTTCTTGGCGAGTACACGTCACCCCTGTCATGTCGCCAAAACAGGGTTTTGACGACATGAGGGCTTTTATGGATCAAATATCAATGTTCCCCGCCCGCAGCGCGTTGCTCTCAATTAAGTGGCGGCGGGGCTTAATTCTTGTCCAAAATGGACAAAAGATACTATTTTTGTCCATAATGGCCAAATGCCAAGCAAGCCACCCATTGTTTTCCCCCAAGAGCAAACGCTTCTCACCGCCTTGGGCGAGCGCCTGCGGTTGGCGCGTTTGCGCCGCAAACTGAGCACGGCCGTGGTGGCGCAGCGGGCTGGCATGTCGCGCACTTCGGTTTACAAGGTCGAGGCCGGCGATGCGGGTGCCACTTTGGGCACGTATTTGCGCGTGCTGGCGGTGCTGGGCCTTCAGGCAGATTTCAACGCCTTGGCCGCCGACGACAAAGTGGGGCGCAAGTTGCAGGATTTGGCTTTGGCCCCATCGCCCGCAGCGCGACGCCAGCGCCGTACCAGCGTGTACACCGACGCTGCCAACAGCACTTCTGAGGGGCAGCCATGACGGGGCAATTCGATGGGCTGGAGGTCTGGTTGGACTGCGATTTGGGGCCTGCTTGTCTTGTGGGCCACCTGGCGCATGACCGAGGGCAGATTCGCTTTCATTACGATAAAGCTTGGCTGAATGACCCGAGGGCTTTTGCGCTGGACCCTGATTTGTCTTTGGACGCGCATCCGTTTTTCCCCAAGCCGGAGCTGGGTAACTTTGGCGTGTTTCTCGACTCATCACCCGACCGCTGGGGACAGACACTGATGAAACGGCGCGAGGCCTTGCTGGCCAAGGACCAAAAGCGCCCAGCCAAAACGCTTTATGCGTGGGATTTCCTGATCGGCGTGCAAGATGTCACGCGGCAGGGGGCGTTGCGCTTTCGCCCATCCGGCACGCAAGCGTTTTTGGACAACGATGCTTTTGCAGCGCCACCCGTGACCACGCTGCGCGAACTGGAGCAGGTGGCTTGGCAACTGACCCATAAGCGCATTGACGATCTCGATGCTTTGCGCAAATGGTTAACCGTTCTGGTGGCTCCGGGAGCTTCGTTGGGGGGTGCCCGTCCCAAGGCCAACTTCACAGAGCTGGACGGCTCTCTTTGGATCGGCAAATTTCCGGCGCGTGATGATGACCGTGATGTCGGGGCTTGGGAATTCGCCACGCACCAAATGGCCCAACGTGCGGGCATCGATGTCCCTACTGCAAAGCTGTTGCGCTTGGGTGGCGAGTTTCATACTTTTTGTGTGCAGCGCTTTGACCGTGTCGGTGGCCAGCGGCGGTTTTATGCATCGGCCATGACGCTGCTGCGCAAGGACCAAAGCGAAGGCTGTAGTTATCTGGAATTGGCGCAGTTTCTGCGGGCCAGTGGCAATGCAGCGACTGTTCAATTAGATTTGGCTCAGCTGTTCAGGCGCGTGGTGTTCAATGTAGCGGTGGGCAATCGGGACGACCATTTGCGCAATCACGGCTTTGTGTTGAGCTCAACGGGCTGGCGTTTGGCACCCGCGTTTGACGTGAACCCGAACATCGACAAAGCCGAGCATGTGCTGAACATTGACGATATGGACAACCGTCCTGACTTGCGCACCGCGTTGAGCACTGCCGCGTTTTACGGCTTGACGGCCGCGCAGGTGCGACACATCGTGGACGAGGTGATGGATGTCGTGAGCACTTGGCGCGATGTCGCCAACCAAGTTCGCATTTCTCGGGCAGATATCGAACTGACGGCCGCTGCGTTCAGTGCGCATGAGGCTTGGCAAGGCCATGAAACGCGCTCTAAGTCCAAAAATTGACTTGTTGATGACAGCAGGAGCATTGATCTGCTGTCCAATGAGAGGGCGCTGGCAATGCTGCTGGTGATCCGGCACGCTGAAATTTGAATTTTGTTCACCGGTATTCCGTCGGTGGCTTTTCAGCGTGTGCTGCATGTCGGGGCTAAAGCCACCGACCTACAACTGAACCGCATGTAAGGGATAGATTTTTTGTAGGAGCCCACCTCTGTGGGCGATGGTCGTGGCACACGCCCTGCAAGCCATCGCCCACGGGGTGGGCTCCTACAGCATCAAGCAGGGCGAAGGTCCCATACCGCGCCAGTTGAATCACACGCTGCCGTCATGGCCGCCTTGCGGGACTACAAATACTTGGTGTGGTGATCAAAGTGATCGCCCAAGAAGGTGGCGATGAAATAGTAGCTGTGGTCATACCCCGGCTGCATGCGCAGCGTCAGCGGGTGGCCCGCTGCCTCGCAGGCCGCTTGCAGCCGTTCGGGGCACAGTTGCGCCAAAAACTCGTCGGCATCGCCTTGGTCCACCAACAGGTGCAGCTTTTCCTGGCGCGCAGTGGACACCAGTTCTGTGGCATCCCATGCACGCCAAGCCTGCAGATCTGCACCCAGGTAGGCGCTCAAGGCCTTTTGGCCCCAGGGCACTTGCGATGGCGCGGCGATGGGTGCAAACGCCGACACGCTGCGGTAGCGCCCCGGGTGGCGCAGCGCAGTGATCAGTGCGCCGTGTCCGCCCATCGAATGGCCAAAGATGCCGCGTGAATCGCTGGCAGCAAAGTGCTGCTCGATCCAGTTGGGCAACTCAACGGCCACATAGTCTTGCATGCGGTAATGCTCGGCCCAAGGGGCTTGGGTGGCGTTGACGTAAAAGCCTGCGCCTTGGCCCAGGTCGTAGGCATCGTCGTTGGCCACGGCTTCGCCGCGCGGGCTGGTGTCGGGTGCAACCACGATCACGCCATGCCGCGCCGCGTGTGCCTGTGCACCGGCTTTGGTGATGAAGTTTTGTTCGGTGCAAGTCAGGCCCGAGAGCCAGTACAGCACCGGGCACTTGATGCCGTTCAGCGCTGCCTCGGGCAGGTACACGGCCACGCGCATCTCACAACCCAATGTGCTGGACGCATGCGTCCAAACCTCTTGCCGCCCGCCAAAGCTGGCGTGTTGTTCGATGCGTTTCATTCAGCGCCTTCAAAGTGGACCACCGAGCGGATGGACTCGCCTTGGTGCATCAAGTCAAACGCGTGGTTAATGCCGCTCAGCCCCATGGTGTGGGTGACAAACGGGGCCAGCGCGATGCGTCCGGCCATGGCGTCGTCCACCATGCCGGGCAGTTCGCTGCGGCCTTTGACGCCGCCAAAGGCCGTGCCCAGCCAACGCCGACCGGTGACCAGCTGGAACGGGCGGGTGGAGATTTCTTGGCCCGCACCGGCCACGCCGATGATGACCGACTGGCCCCAACCGCGGTGCGCACACTCCAGCGCGGCCCGCATGACGTTGGTGTTGCCTATGCATTCAAAGCTGTGGTCCACGCCCCAGCCAGTCATCTCGACGATGACTTGCTGAACAGGTTTGTCGTGGTCTTTCGGGTTGACGCAGTCGGTTGCGCCAAATGTGCGCGCCAGATCGAACTTGCCCGGGTTGGTGTCGATGGCGATGATGCGCCCGGCCTTGGCCAGCTTGGCGCCTTGCACCACGGCCAGGCCAATGCCGCCCAAGCCAAACACGGCCACAGTGTCACCTTCTTGCACCTTGGCTGTGTTTTTGACCGCGCCCAGCCCGGTGGTCACGCCGCAGCCCAACAGGCAGACTTGCTCAGGGTTGGCGTCGGGCCGGATTTTGGCCAGCGACACTTCGGCCACGACCGTGTATTCGCTGAAGGTCGAGCAACCCATGTAGTGGTACAGGTGCTGGCCCTGGTAAGAAAAGCGCGTGGTGCCGTCGGGCATGACGCCTTTGCCCTGCGTGGCCCGCACGGCCACGCACAGGTTGGTTTTGCCCGACTTGCAAAACAAGCACTCACCGCACTCAGCGGTGTAGAGCGGAATCACATGGTCACCAGGCTGAACGCTGGTGACTCCTTCGCCCACCTCGACCACCATACCCGCGCCCTCATGGCCCAACACGACCGGAAACAGCCCTTCGGGGTCTTCTCCCGAGAGCGTGAAGGCGTCGGTGTGGCAAATGCCGGTGTGCGTGATTTTGACCAGCACCTCGCCTTTGCGCGGCGGTTCGACGTCGATCTCGACGATTTGCAAAGGTTGGCCCGCTGCAAAGGCGACGGCGGCGCGAGATTTCATAAAGGCTCCTGGGGGTGTGAATTGAAAAGTATTGTGATCGCACGACTTGACCAAGACGCTGACCGAGTGAAGTGGCTGGGCTGGTCCGGATGTGTTTTGGTCCGCGCGGGTGAATGTATTAAAAAGAATTCTAAGTGGCGCGGGACGGGGTTAATGCTGGTTTCCCAAAGTTGGTCGGGGTTCATTTCTCCCCGATGGCCTTTATGAACAATGGCACTGCCACTCCACGGCAGACACGGTAACACTGTCAAATGGCAAAGTGCGGTTTGATTTCTAAAGGGGCAAGCCGGGTTGCACACGACAAAATCAGCCCATGCCAGACCAAGCCGCCTCGCCTGTATCCAAAACCCTCAGTGCCGCGCAAAAGGCGCTGCTGCGGATGCCCCTTAAGGCATCAAGGCCGTCAACGGGACGGCTTGGACATTCGGTGCCAACGGGTAACGATGCAGGCCAGGGTAGACAACATAAAGCGCATCCAGTTTGAGGTCTTCCATCGCGATGCGCATGCTTGGCGTCATTTTGGGTGCATCGCTGCGTTTGAATTCCACGCCAATGCGCAGCTGGTCTTTGAACATCAGCAAATCAAGCTCTGCACCCTGGTGGGTGGCCCAAAAATACGCTTGATCGGGCTGCGCTATTCGCAACACTTGTTCCAAAGCAAAACCTTCCCAACTGGCGCCGCACAGGGGGTTGGAAAGTATTTGTGGAAGGCTGCGAATGCCCACCATGGCATGAAGCAAGCCCGTGTCGCGAAAATAGATTTTGGGTGCCTTGACTTGTCTTTTGGCTAAATTTTCATGCCATGGCTGGAGTTGCCGGATCATGAATGTCTGGGTCAAATAGTCTAAATACCTGCGCACAGTGGACTCAGAAATTCCCAGCGATCGGGCAGGTTCAGCAGCGTTCCAAGTTTGACCATGGTAGTGGGCAAGCATTTGCCAAAATCGCGTCATCAAGGGGGCCGGCGCATTCATTCCGAGCAAGGGAAGGTCGCCGCTGATGTGCCGTTGAATGGCGGCATGCCGCCATTGGGTGCTGATTGCATCATCCGGGGCCAGATAAGCGGCAGGAAAACCACCCCTGAGCCAAAGCGTTTCAATATTTTTTGCAGTGGCTCCTGTTTCGCGGATGTCAAAGCCATTCACTTCCAGGGTGACTGCGCGGCCGAGAAGCGATTCGGTTTTATGCATCACCCGCGGCGCAGCACTGCCCAACAGCAGAAATTGACTATTTTGGCCCATGCGGTCTGGCCGGTCCATGAGAACGCGCAAGGACTCGGGCAACGCAGGCAGGTGCTGAATTTCGTCTATGACCACCAGTCCGTTAAGGCCCGACAAAGTGCTCATCGGTTGGGTCAGTCGTTGACGTGCAACAGGATCTTCAAGATCGAAGTAATGGCTACTGTTGACGTCAATGAATTGACGCGCCAAAGTGGTTTTCCCAACCTGCCGCGGGCCCACGAGCTCGACTGCCCGGAAGCTACTCAGAAGCTCAGTGAGTTGGTGTACGAGTTGACGGCGTTCTATGAACATGCCGCTATATTAACATTGACCATGAAAATCGATTATGTGATGAGGGATTTTCATGGCCTTTAAATATAGCTCCCCCCCGCCAGGAGCAGGTGTCAAACCGGGTCACACACGGCACAATCAGGCCATGCCCGACAAAGCCCCCTCGCCTGCCGCCAAAACGCTCAGTGCCCCTCAAAAGGCGCTGATCAAGCTCGGCCTCAAGCGCGACATTGATCTGGCGCTGCACCTGCCGCTGCGTTACGAGGACGAGACCCGGATCGTGAAGTTGCGCGATGCGCGTGAGGGCGACACGGCGCAGATCGAGGCGACAGTGACGGCGTGCGAGATCACGCAGCGCCCGCGCAGGCAGCTGCTGGTGACGGTGGACGACGGATCGGACACCTGCGTGATGCGGTTTTTCAGCTTTTATCCTTCGCACCAAAAGGCGCTGGCGGTGGGCAACCGCATCCGGGCGCGGGGCGAGGTCAAAGGCGGCTTCATGGGGCTGACCATGATGCACCCGACGTTCAAGGCGGCGGGCGGCAACCTGGCCGAGGCGCTGACACCGGTGTACCCGACCGTGGCGGGCTTGGCGCAGGCCTATTTGCGCCGGGCCGTGATCACCGGGCTGAACCACGCCGACTTGAGCGAAACCATGCCCCCAGGAATCGCTTGGCCCGACCCGCGTGGCGCTTGGACGCTGCGCGATGCGCTGCAGTTTTTGCACCACCCCACGCCCGACGTGTCGTTGGCCGCTATGGAGGACCGCAGCCACCCGGCTTGGGTTCGCCTGAAGTGCGAGGAGTTGCTGGCGCAGCAGTTGTCGCAGCTGACGGCCAAGCGCGAGCGCGATTTGCTGCGCGCCCCGGCCTTGCAGCTCAAGGGCCAAGGTTTGTATGGCCAGCTGTTGGCCGCTTTGCCCTTCGCCTTGACGAATGCGCAGCAGCGCGTGGACCGCGAGATCGCCAAAGACTTGGTCCGCAACGTGCCCATGCACCGTTTGCTACAAGGTGATGTGGGCGCAGGCAAAACGGTGGTGGCCGCTTTGGCGGCCATGGTCGCCGTTGAGGCAGGCTGGCAATGCGCACTGATGGCACCGACCGAGATTTTGGCCACCCAGCACTTTGCCAAGCTGGTGGGTTGGCTGGAGCCGCTGGGCGTGAAGGTGGCTTGGCTTATTGGCAGCCAAAAGAAAAAAGAGCGCGCCACCATGTTGGCCCTGATCGAGTCGGGCGAAGCGGCGTTGGTGGTGGGCACGCATGCGGTGATTCAAGAACACGTCAAGTTCAAGTGCTTGGGGCTGGCGGTCATTGACGAGCAGCACCGTTTTGGTGTGGCCCAGCGCCTGGCCTTGCGCGGCAAGATGCAGGCAGAGGGCATGGAGCCGCACATGCTGATGATGACGGCCACGCCGATTCCGCGCACGCTGGCCATGAGCTATTACGCGGATCTGGATGTGTCGGTGATTGACGAGCTACCACCCGGGCGCACGCCCATCGTGACCCGCGTGGTGTCTGACCACCGTCGCCACGAAGTGGTGTCACGCATTGGGGCGCAGTTGCAAGAAGGGCGGCAGGTGTATTGGGTGTGCCCCTTGATTGAAGAAAGCGAAGCGCTGGACCTGACCAACGCCACCGAGACCCACGCCGACCTGAGCGAAGCGCTGCCGGGCGTGATGGTGGGTTTGCTGCATTCGCGCATGCCTGTGGCTGAAAAAAAGGCGGTGATGGAACTCTTCACCGCAGGCGTGATGGGTGTGCTGGTCAGCACCACGGTGATCGAGGTGGGGGTGGATGTGCCCAATGCCTCGCTGATGGTGATCGAGCATGCCGAGCGCTTTGGACTGAGCCAGCTGCATCAGTTGCGCGGCCGGGTGGGACGCGGTGCGGCGGCTTCGGCCTGTGTGTTGCTGTACGGCACGCCCGAGGGCGGACGCCTGAGCGAAACCGCCCGCGAGCGACTGCGGGCCATGGTGGAGACGAACGACGGCTTTGAAATCGCTAGGCGCGATTTGGAGATTCGAGGGCCAGGTGAATTTTTGGGGGCGCGGCAGTCGGGTGCGCCTTTGCTGCGCTTTGCCGACCTGGAGACCGATGGTCATTTGTTGGACTGGGCGCGGGCGCTGGCCCCCTTGATGCTGGACCGACATGCAGGTTTGGCCGAGCGTCACATAGGCCGTTGGCTGGGCGGAAAATCCGAATACCTCAAGGCTTGATGTTCAAATACAAACCATGACCCTGACCGAACTCAAATACATCGTGGCCGTGGCCCGAGAAAAGCATTTTGGCAAAGCCGCCGAGGCTTGCTTTGTGTCGCAGCCCACGCTGTCGCTGGCCATCAAAAAGCTCGAAGAAGAGCTGGACATGAAGATTTTTGAACGCAGCGCCAGTGAAGTGTCCGTCACCGCTTTGGGCGAAGAGATCGTGCGCCAGGCGCAAAGCGTGCTAGAGCAGGCCGCCGAGATCAAGGAAATCGCCAAGCGCGGCAAAGACCCACTGTTGGGCACGATGCGGTTGGGCGTGATCTACACCATCGGGCCGTATTTGCTGCCCGATCTGGTGCGCCAGATCATCACCGACCTGCCGCAAATGCCGCTGATGCTGCAAGAGAATTTCACCGTGCGCCTGCTGGAAATGCTGCGCACGGGCGAGCTCGATTGCGCCATCCTGGCCGAGCCTTTCCCCGAGTCAGGTCTGGCCATTGCGCCCTTGTACGACGAGACCTTCATGGCCGCTTTGCCACTGAACCACGCGCTGGCCCAAGAGGCGTTCATCACCCCCGAGCAGCTCAAAAATGAGACCATGCTGCTGCTGGGCGCAGGGCATTGCTTTCGCGACCATGTGCTAGAGGTGTGCCCCGAATTTGCGCGCTACGCCAGCCAGACCGATGGCATTCGCAGGACGTTTGAAGGCTCGTCGCTGGAGACCATCAAGCACATGGTGGCCGCAGGCATGGGCGTGACGCTGGTGCCGCGCATGTCGGTGCCCGACCTCAAGCCGGTGCACAAGCGCTCGGGCGGGCGGCACGAATCGCCAGTGCGCTATTTGCCCATCGTCGATCCGGCAGGCGGCAAGCCACCCACGCGCCGTGTGGTGCTGGCCTGGCGGCGCAGCTACACCCGCTACGAAGCCATTGCCGCCGTGCGCAACGCGATTTACGCTTGCCCGCTGCCGGGTGTGACCCGCCTGTCCTGACCCGTCGACCAGGCCGTGCCCATGGAGGCGGCCATCACCAGCGCGATGGCCAGCCCTTGCAGCAGCGTCAGGTGCTCGGACAGCACCAGCCATCCCGCCAGCGCACCCACGGCAGGCTCCAGGCTGAGTAAAATGCTGAAGGTGTTTTTGGGCAGGTGGTTGAGCGAAAACATCTCGAGTGCGTAGGGGATGGCGCTTGACAGCAAGGCCACCGCCAGCCCCGCTACCAACAAGCGGGGGTCGAGCAAGGCGGTACCCGCATGAAAAATACCCACCGGGGCCACAACCAAAGCCGCAGCCAGCATGCCCATGGGCGTGGCCATGGGCCCGTAGCGCAGCGCCACGCGCTGACCAAACACGATGTAAAGCGCCCAACAAACGCCCGCCGCGAAGGCGAAAAACATGCCCAAGGGGTCAAGCGCTGTGGCTGCATCGCCCCCGGGCAAAGGCAACAGCAGCGCCAGGCCCGCGATGGCCAGTGTCACCCAGAGCCAGTCGCTGGCTTTTTTAGAGGTCCAGACGGCCACGCTCAGCGGGCCAATGAACTCGATGGTGATCGCCACGCCAAAGGGGATGGTCTTGATGGCGCTGTAAAACAGCAGGTTCATCACGCCCAGCGTGACGCCGTAGAGGCCCAGGGGCAGCGCATCGGCCCACACCCACTTGCGCCGCCAGGGCCGGAACACGGCCATCAGCATCAGCATGGCAAAAATGATGCGGTAAGCGGTGGTGCCCTCAGCGCCCAAAGCAGGAAACAGGCTTTTGGCAAACGAGGTGCCGACCGCCAAGGACACCAGGCTGACCAACAAGGCCAGCATGGCCCACAAACGCAGGTTCAAACGGCGCCTCTTTCTGCGACATCCAGCACGATGGGCTGGCCATGCGGCGTGCGTTCGGCGGCGTCGGCCCAGGCGTGTTCCAAATCGTGGATTTCATCGGGCGTGCCCAGTTGGCGCTCGATCACCAATTGCTCCAGTGCGTTGAGCCAGTGGGTGTAATAAAGGCTGCCGTCGCTGGCTTCGCCGCGCGTTTGGCCAGCACGGATTTCGTGGGTCAGGGCGGTGGCCCATTCGGGCCACGTAAAGACGCCTTTTTCGTGCAACTGCATGGTCATGGCAAAGGCGTGGGCTTGCCAAGGTTCTTCAAACACGGCGCCGTTGTTGGCCGTAGCGGGCATGGGAAAGCCGTCGCAGCAGGCGCGGGCCAGGTCGTTCAGGTCTTGGATGGCTTGGCTCATGGGGTGCCGATCAAGTGGAGAACGGTTCCAGATAAGACTCCCAAGCGTCCACGCTCACCTGATGCCCGGCTTCGGCTTGTGGGCCCCACAACTCGGTGCCGTCAAACACCACGGTGTAAAGGTGCTCTGCCGGGCCATCAAAAGGCGGGAGCATCTGGTTCACATGCTGGTCGGGCAAAACGTGGCTGCCGTGGTGCAGCGACACGGTGCCCACATGGCCACGCACATAACGGGGCAAGCGGGTGTGGCCTTGGGGGTTGAGGTTGAGGGCGCGCACGCGTTGGCCCACAGCAAAGCGCGGGACTTGGGTGCTGGGCCGATCGGTGGGGCTGCCTTTGGCCAAGGCTGCATCGACTTGGGCGGCTTGCAGCACGCGCACACCGGCCACCGGAGGTGTGATGGGTTGGCCTTGGGCCAACTCGTCGGCGGTAATCAGGCCGCGCTCGACCAGCAGCTTTTGCAGCGCCTTGAGCCAGATCCCGTAGTAAGGGCCTTGCACATAGTCCAGCGGGGGCAGGGATTCGCGGGCCGAGCGAGCCAGGTCGATGTTCCACAGGCCACTGGCGCCCATGGCCACCGTCACGCCTAAAGCGCGGCGCTCCCAATCGCCGTGAAACAGCGGTTCGTTGGCCTCGATGTGAACCGGGCCATAGCCTTGCAGGCCGCCCATGTCGTGCACGCCGTTCATGCGACCTCCTTGGAATTGAACTGTGGGTTCAGGGCCAAGCCCGTGCCGATCATCGCGTCGCGGGTGACCAGGGTCGCCAGTTGTTCTTGGCTCCAGCCTTCGGTACCTGCGGGTCTTTCGGGCAGCACCAAATAACGCACTTCGGCGGTGGAGTCCCAGACGCGAATGTTTTGCCCCTCGGGCAGGGTGACGCCAAAATCGGCCAGCACGGCGCGCGGCTCGATCACGGCGCGCGAGCGGTAAGCGGCGCTTTTGTACCAAACCGGGGGCAGGCCCAAAACAGGCCAGGGGTAGCAGCTGCACAGGGTGCAAACCACCATGTTGTGCGTCTCGGGGGTGTTGGGCACGGCCACCATGTGCTCGCCTTGGCGGCCGGTGTAGTCCATCGAGGCGATGGCGGCGGTGGCGTCTTTCAGCAACAAGTCCCGAAAAGCCGGCTCGGCCCAGGCACGGGCCACGACTTTGGCGCCGTTGTGCGGGCCCACATGCACCTCATAGGTTTCGATGATGCGGTCCACAGCGGCGGGGTCCAGGTAGCCTTTTTGCGTCAACAGGGTTTCCAGAGCGCGCACCCGCAGATCCATCTCGCCCAGGGTGCTGTGCTCGTGGTCATGGTCATGGCCGTGTGGGTGGTTGTGTTCAGCTGGCATGGCGGTCTCCTTGGGGGGGGCTGGCGGGCACGTGAGGGGGCAACTTGAGGGCCTGACCCTGTGCAGACGGGGCTTTTGGAAGTGATCATAGCGCCGCATACAATGGCGGCTTCGCCCGCAGGACGCCCAAGCGTCACCCGCACAACCCGAATTTGACTTTCAGTGGAGTTCCCATGTTCATTTCTTCTGCTTTTGCCCAAACCGCTCCCGCCGCCGCCTCTGGAGGCGACATGCAATCCACCCTGATGAGCATGCTGCCACTGCTGCTGATGTTTGTGGTGCTGTATTTCGTGATGATTCGCCCCCAGATGAAGAAGCAAAAAGAGCACCGCGCCATGATCGACGCGTTGGCCAAGGGCGACGAAGTCGTGACCGCCGGTGGCTTTTTGGGCAAGGTCAGCAAGTTGGGCGACGCTTATGTGGGCGTCGAGCTGGCGACCGGCGTGGAAGTGCAGATGCAGCGCAGCGCCGTGGTGCAAGTGTTACCCAAAGGCACGATGAAGTAATTCTTACGGGTTTTGTCTGCGGGGTCTTGGTGATCAAGGCCCCCTTTTTATATTTTTTACGCGAGTCTTTATGAACCGTTATCCGGTCTGGAAGTACGTGATCCTGGTCGTCGCATTGCTCTTGGGGGTGGTCTACACCCTTCCCAATTTCTTTGGTGAGGCCCCTGCGGTTCAGGTGTCCTCAGCCAAGGCCACCATCAAGGTGGACACGTCCACGCTGCAAAAGGTCGAAGACGCGCTCAAGACAGCAGGCACCACACCCCAAAGCGTGGTGCTTGAAGGCACGTCGATCCGTGCCCGGTTTGAGAACACCGACCAGCAGCTCAAGGCCAAGGATGCGATTCAGAAGGCCTTGATTCCGGACGCGGCTGACCCCAAATTCGTGGTCGCCCTGAACTTGGTCTCGCGCTCCCCTGCTTGGCTGACCGCCTTGCATGCCTCGCCCATGTACCTGGGTCTGGATTTGCGCGGTGGTGTGCATTTCATGCTGCAGGTGGACATGCAGGCCGCGCTGACCCAGCGGATCGAATCGCTGACCGGGGACTTGCGCAGCATGATGCGCGAGAAAGACATTCGCCATGGCGGCATTGCCCGCAATGGGCAGAACATCGAAATCCGCGTGCGCGACGCGCAACAACAAGAAGCCGCCAAGCGCCTGATCACCGACCAGTTTGCCGATCTGCAAACGCGGGAAGTGAGCAATGGCACCGAACTCAGCCTGGTGGTGAGCATCAAGTCCGAAGCCGCTCGCAAAGTGCAAGAGCAGGCCTTGAAGCAAAACATCACCACACTGCACAACCGGATCAACGAGCTGGGCGTGGCCGAGCCGGTGATTCAGCAGCAGGGTCTGGACCGCATCGTGGTGCAGTTGCCCGGCGTGCAGGACACGGCCAAGGCGAAAGACATTCTGGGCCGCACTGCGACTCTTGAGGTTCGCATGGTCGACGAAAGCACCGAAGCGCGTGCCGCTGAGCAAGCCGGCGGCCTGGTGCCCTTTGGCACCGAGCGTTATCTGGAGAAAGACGGTCGCCCCTTGATCGTCAAAAAGCAAGTGGTGCTCACGGGTGACAACCTGACCGATGCCCAGCCTGGCTTTGACAGCCAGACGCAGGAACCCGTGGTCAACCTGACGCTGGACGCCAAGGGCGCCCGCATCTTCAAGGATGTGACGCGCGAAAGCGTGGGCAAGCGCATGGCCATCATCTTGTTTGAAAAGGGCAAGGGCGAAGTGGTCACGGCCCCCGTGATCCGCGCCGAGATTGGCGGCGGTCGCGTGCAGATTTCGGGCCGCATGACCACGGCAGAGGCCACCGACACGGCGCTGCTGCTGCGCGCAGGTTCATTGGCCGCACCGATGGAGATCATCGAAGAGCGCACCATTGGCCCGAGCCTGGGTGCCGAAAACATCGCCAAAGGTTTCAACAGCGTGATCTGGGGATTTGTGGTGATCGTGGCCTTTATGGCGATTTATTACGCCACGTTTGGCCTGTTCTCCGGCGTCGCGTTGGGGGTCAATTTGCTGCTTCTGGTGGCTATTTTGTCGATGCTGCAAGCCACGCTGACCCTGCCCGGCATGGCCGCGATGGCGCTGGCTTTGGGCATGGCGATCGACTCGAACGTGCTGATCAACGAGCGTGTGCGGGAAGAGCTGCGCAACGGGGCCAGCCCGCAAGCGGCCATCCATGCAGGATACGACCGCGCCTGGGCCACGATTTTTGACTCCAACATCACCACGCTGATCGCGGGTGTAGCCCTTTTGGCTTTTGGCTCTGGCCCGGTGCGCGGCTTTGCGGTGGTGCACTGCATCGGCATTTTGACCAGCATGTTTTCGGCTGTGCTTTTCTCGCGTGGCCTGGTCAATCTTTGGTATGGCGGCCAAAAGAAACTCAAATCGGTGTCGATCGGCACCGTCTGGCGGCCCGAGGCTGGCACTGCGGTGAAAGCCGACTAAGGGGAAAAGACCATGGAATTGTTCAAAATCAGAAAAGACATCCCGTTCATGAGCCACGCGCTGGTGCTGAACGCGGTGTCCTTCATCACCTTCGCTCTGGCGGTATTTTTCCTGTTCAGCCGGGGCCTGCACCTGTCGGTGGAGTTCACAGGTGGCACTTTGATGGAAGTGAGCTACAGCCAGCCCGCTGACCTGCAGAAGGTGCGTGGCACCGTGGCTACGCTCGGCTTTTCAGAAGTGCAGGTGCAAAACTTCGGTTCGGCACGCGAAGTGTTGATCCGTTTGCCCGCGCAAAAAGGCGTGAGCTCGGCCCAGCAAAGCGAGAAAGTTTTGTCGGCGCTCAAAGCCAATGACCCGGATGTCACGCTGCGCCGCACCGAGTTTGTGGGCCCGCAAGTGGGTGACGAGCTGGTCGAAGATGGCCTCAAAGCTCTGGCCTTTGTGGTGGGCGGCATCATGCTGTATCTGGCCATCCGCTTCGAGTGGAAGTTCGCCGTTTCGGCCATCATCGCCAACTTGCATGACGTGATCATCATCCTGGGCTTTTTTGCCTTCTTCCAGTGGGAGTTTTCGCTGGCGGTGCTGGCGGCGGTGCTGGCGGTGCTGGGGTATTCGGTCAACGAATCGGTGGTGATTTTTGACCGAATCCGCGAGAACTTCCGCCGTTACCGCAAGATGAACACGGTCGAGATCATCGACAACGCGATCACCTCGACCATCAGCCGCACCATCATCACCCACGGTTCGACCCAGATCATGGTGTTGTCGATGTTGTTTTTTGGCGGCGAAACGCTGCACTACTTCGCCATGGCGCTGACGATTGGCATTTGCTTTGGCATTTACTCGTCGGTCTTTGTGGCCGCTGCCATTGCAATGTGGTTGGGCATCCAGCGCGAAGACCTGATCAAGCCGATCAAGAAAGACAACGACCCGAGCGACGAAAACTCAGGCGCGGTGGTTTAAGCCCGGTCAGGGCTTGAGGTCCAGCGGCACCTGCGCATCTGCCGCAGCCTTGGCCCAGCGCCGGTTCTCGGCGGCGCGTTCGGCATAGCGGTTAAAGCGCCAGGAGTTGCCCTCCATGGTGATGCGGTGCCAGATGCCGCGTTTTTCACCCGGGGTCATTTCGGTCCACAACTGCACCTCTTCAAAGCTCCGGCCACAGCCTTTGCAGGTTTCGTCGCCCTGGCTGGTGGAGCAAATGGCGATGCAGGGCGTGTCGGGGGTGGTGGCGTACCAGTCCTGCCAGGCCTCGGCCGCTGCCAGGGGCAGGCTGAATTCGTCGGCCAGGTCCTGCTTCGAATACACCATCAGCCCATAGACCTCGGCCAGCGCGCGCAACTCAGGCGGCAGCGACACCCCATCGGGTGAGGGGTTTTTGATGCGCCAGTGGTTGATGGCGGCTTCAATGTCGGTGATGTGGATTCCGGCCATGGTGTGTCTTGTGCAGGGAGCGGCGATCATAGCCCCAGAAGCTATCACCCGTGCCACGTTCAGGGTGATCCAAAACGCTGGGCTCAGCGGGAGGTTGGAAATTGCGCTTGCACTTGACGCCAACGCGCTTGGACTTCGCGCAAACGGGTGTCCACGATCGAGGCTTCGATGTGGTCTGCAGCTTTCAGCTGACTGCGCTTGGCCAGCTCCTGCGCCGCACGAAAGCGGTCGAGCGCGCCTTCCCAATCGAGCCGGGCGACTTGGGCCTCGGCCTCGGCACGCAAGCCAGCCAGGTTCTGCCCTTGCGTGAACTGCAAACTGGCCAATAGGTTCCAGGCTTGGGCATCGTGGGGGGCGACAAACACCCGCTGACGCAGTTGCCCGGTGATGTCCGCCTGCAACGCATGCTGAGGCATGCGCTGCACGGCTTGCGCAGCAGCCATCAGCTCCGGACGCGCCAGCTCGGGCATCGACCCGCTGGGCAGCAGGTGCTGCAAAGCGGCTTCAAAGCGGTCTTGCTTCATGGCCACTTCGGCCGAGAGCAAGCTCATCCAGCGCCCAACCGACAGCGCAGTGGGTGAGGCCAAGGCGTGAACCGCAGAAATGTCTGTGGGCACTGACTTTTTAACTAATTCACGCAAAGCCTGCAGACTGCTCTCGGCAGCAGCGATGTTTCTTTGCTGCAGATAAGCCAACGTGCCCGCATAGAGCTTGCCTGCCCGTTGGGCAGGACTGTCATGCGGCGAAGGCTGCTCGGACTCCTGGATCCAGGCCTTGAGTGCATCAGGGGTGTTTTGCGACAAGACCCGCGCACGGGCCGACAACAGGGCTTGCGCCATGTTGGCCCCAAGCTTGGCGCTCGGAGTGAGCAGTTGCTGACGTGCCTGCATGTCGGCGATGCGCTCGCTGGTCAAGGGGTGGCTGCGCAAATAAGGGAAGGCACCGTTGTCATTCAGACCAGCGGCCTGCTGCAGCTTGCCGAACATGCCCACAAAGCCCCGGGGGTCGTAACCCGCATCGACAAGGATGCTGTAGCCCACACGATCGGCCTCGCGTTCCATGTCACGCGAATAACTCAGCTGCGACTGAATGGCCGCAGCCTGCCCGCCCACGATCAGGGCTTGCGCGCTTTGCGGGCTTTTGCTGGCGGCCAAAGCGCCCAAAATCATGGCCCCAATCAGCAAGGGCGTGGAGCGGGCCTGTTCACTCATGCCGCGCGCAATGTGGCGCTGGCTGACGTGGCTCAATTCGTGTGCCAGCACCGAGGCGAGCTCATCGTGCGAGCCCACCACCGCGATCAGGCCCAGGTGCACCCCGAGGTAGCCGCCCGGCAAGGCAAAGGCATTGACCGAGCGGTCTCGCCCCAACAAAATGCGCCACGCAAAACGCTCTTGCAACTCGGGCGACAACTCTCCCCGAGCCGCCGCAGCCCGGATCAGCGGGGCCCACAACAGCTGGATGTACTCATCGAGCACGGGGTCTTCCAGGTAATCGGGGTCGCGATAGAGTTCGCGGGCGATGCGGTCACCCAGCTGCCGCTCCGCCCCCAGCGAGATGCCCTCGCCGTCGCCCAGCCCCGGCAAACCTGTGGTTTGGCCACGCGCTGCAGGGTTGGCCAGTGCAGCGGCAACCACAAATGGTAAAAAACGGTGTCGGAATTTGTGTTTCAAAGCGGCTCCAGCCCTTCTCTAGCCCCGTATGATGCCCGCATCTTGTCAATTTTCTGTAAACCCTTTTTGCCCGTCTTGCCATGAGCTCCTCTAACGACGCCCTGACCCACTTCGATGCCCAAGGCCAAGCCCACATGGTGGATGTGGGCCACAAGGCCAGCACGCGGCGTGTGGCGGTGGCCACCGGCAGCATCGTGATGCTGGCTTCCACCTTGGCACTGATTGAGTCGGGCACGGCCAAAAAAGGCGATGTGCTGGGCATTGCCCGCATCGCGGGCATTCAAGGCGCCAAAAAAACCAGCGACCTGATTCCCTTGTGTCACCCCATTGGTCTGACGCGGGTCGCGGTCGAGTTTGAAGTCTTGTCGGCCTCATGCCGTGTGGTGTGCACCGCCACCGCCGAAGTGAACGGCCAAACAGGCGTTGAAATGGAAGCCCTCACCGCCGTGCAAGTGGCGCTGCTCACCATTTACGACATGTGCAAAGCCGTGGACCGGGGCATGACCATCACCGATGTGAAGCTGCTGGAAAAGCATGGCGGCAAGTCGGGGAGCTTTGTGGCGTCCAGCTGATCGCCCATTGCACGCCACGAACAAAGACGAATCAAAACGCATGAACGCACTGCACCTTCCCACAGCTTATGTCATTGCAGGCGTTTTGTATCTGATCATGCCCTTGACCGTGTGGCAGATGCTGCGCAAGCAAGGCGTGGCCAGCAACACGCTGTGGTGCCTGGGCGGCATGGCCTTCGGGCTGAGCCTGGTTTTGCTGGGTTTGCGCAATCAATTGCCCGAGGCCCTGACCTACTACACAGCCATCTGGCTGCTGCTGCTGGGCCCCCTGCTGCGATCGGCTGCTTTGCGCATTGAACTGCATCGCCCAGTGCGTCTGGTTTGGTTGCTGGTGGGGTCTGTGATTTTTATGGCCGTCTATGTTTTTTTTCACGCCATCCTGAACAACGCTGACCTGCGGTTTTTATGGGCCTCCTTTGTTGCATCGGCGGCTTTCATGTGGTTGGCCTGGCTGGCCAGAACCATTCACTTGCGCGATCGCAGCATCGGCTCACAGTGGATTTTTGTTTTTTATATGGCCATTGGCGTGCTTTTGGCTTTGCGCGTGCCGGTGGTTGTGCTCACTCACGGCACGCCCACGGCAATGACGCAAGACCCTGTGTCGGTGTTACTGATTTTTTTAGGTGTGACGAGCGCCATCGTGAGCAACGTCGGCTTCTTGGGCATGTTCATTGAACGCATGAACCGCAAAGCCCTGGAGTCGGTCAAAATACAGGCGCGCCAGGAAGAGATGGCTCGACTGAGCGATCAAATCGCCCAACTCGACCGCCGCCGCAGTGTCGGTGAGATTGCAGCGTCTTTGGCCCACGAACTGAGCCAACCCCTGACCAACATCTACCTGATTTCCGATCGACTGGAGTTGGAGCTGAAAATACGCAGCGACTCTTCGCTCGACATGTATTTCGCTGACCTGAACCGCAACGCCCAAAGTGCGGGCGATATCCTGGGGCGCATCCGCAGCTTCATAAGGTCCAAGGACATCGCGTTGGAACGCATTGAAATCGCTCAAGCCATCGCGGATGTGAACGCTTTGATCCGCGACTTGGCCTACAACGAGTCGGTCGACATCCAGGTGTCTCTGCCCCCGCAAACTCTGGCCGTGCGTGCCGACACCGTGCAGCTGTCACAAATATTCTTGAACGTCATACGCAACGCCATTCAGGCCACCCACGGCCAAGCCCAACGCCAACTGCATATTCAGGTTTGGCGAGAAGAGAACACGGCACACATCAGCTTCACAGACAACGGCCCTGGCCTGCCGCCCGAAACAAGTGAACGGGTGGGCAGCGCGTTTTTCAGCACCAAACCCGATGGCCTGGGGGTAGGCTTGTCCATTTCCAAATCGATTGCCCTACTCCATGGCGGAAGTTTGAGCATTGGAAACAGCCCAAGCGCTGGAGCGGTCGTGCACTTGCAATTACCCGCGCTGGATTGACGTCCAGACGAATGCTGGCGCGCCCGCTGTTCAATCGGCCTCGTCTACGCCCTGAACCACCTGCCGCACGACCTCGGCACTAAAGCCGCGTGCGAGCAAAAAGCGCATGTGTTTGGCGCGGGTCTGGGGGTCCGTCGGCAGGCTGTCAAATTTCTTGCGCCACACTTCCTGGGCTCGGCTCAACTCGGTGTCTTTCAGGCCCGCCAGCGCCTGGGCCACCGCCTCTCCCGACAGGCCCTTGAGGGCCAGTTCTTGTTTGATGCGGGCACTGCCGAGCTTGCCCGCGCGGCGATTGACCAGCGAATCAATCGCCCGCCCATCGTTGATGAAGTCCCGCGCTTGCAACTCATCGAGCGCTTTGGCCAGTTCGCCGGGCACCTCTTCGTGCTGTGCCAGTTTGCGTTCCAGTTCGGTGCGGGAGTGCTCGCGCTGGCTCAAAAGCCGCAAGGCGCGGCCTTTGAGCGAGGGTTGGAAACCGGGCTTGTTCAAGCTTTGTCTCCTGACGATGGCCTTTCATTCGCCTTTGGGTGTGGCAATCGCCGATTCGAGCATCCGGATGCCCAGCGATTCGCGGACCTTGTTTTCGATTTCGCGGGCCAATGCCGGGTTCTCGCGTAAAAACTCGCGGGCGTTGTCACGGCCTTGGCCAATTTTTTCGCCTTGGTAGGCATACCAAGCGCCCGACTTGTCGACGATTTTGGCGGTGACGCCCATGTCAATCACCTCACCTTCGCGGCTGATGCCCTCACCAAACAGAATATCGAACTCGGCCGTCTTGAAGGGCGGGGCGACTTTGTTCTTGACCACTTTGACTTTGGTCTCGTTGCCGATGGCATCGTCGCCCTTTTTGATGGTGCCGGTGCGGCGGATGTCCAGACGAACCGAGGCGTAGAACTTGAGCGCGTTGCCGCCGGTGGTGGTTTCGGGGCTGCCGAACATGACGCCGATCTTCATGCGGATCTGGTTGATGAAGATGACCGTGCAGTTGGTTTTTTTGATGGTAGCGGTCAGCTTGCGCAGGGCCTGGCTCATCAAACGGGCTTGCAGGCCGGGCAGGCTGTCGCCCATGTCGCCTTCGATTTCGGCCTTGGGCGTGAGCGCAGCCACCGAGTCGATGACGACCAAGTCGACCGCGCCGGAACGCACCAGGCTGTCCACGATTTCAAGGGCTTGTTCGCCGGTGTCGGGCTGGCTGACCAGCAGCTCTTGCAAGTTGACGCCCAGGTTTTGGGCATATTGAATGTCCAAGGCGTGTTCAGCGTCCACAAAGGCGCAGGTGCCGCCTAGGCGCTGCATTTCGGAGATAACTTGCAGGGTCAGGGTGGTTTTGCCGGAAGACTCGGGGCCATAAATTTCGATCACACGGCCACGGGGCAAACCACCCACGCCTAATGCGATGTCCAGGCCCAAAGAGCCGGTCGAGACCACCTGAATGTCAGCGATCACTTCGCCTTCACCCAGGCGCATGATGGTGCCTTTGCCAAATTGCTTTTCAATCTGTGCCAAAGCGGCTTGCAGGGCTTTGGACTTTTCGCTGTTGTCGTCGCTCATGAAAATCTCCTTGAATATCAATGGGTTGGGGCACCTGGCTCAGCAGTGATGTGCTGTTTACTGGATGTGTGAACAGTACTGTAAACGAGCTGTATAAAACTGTAAACAGTATTTTTGGTCAGTTTGCCTTATCATTTGGGTATGCCAAAAAACACCGATTTAAACCGCCTGAGCCCTCCCTTTTTGCAGGATGACCGCTGGCGAGAAACCCATCTGGGACGCTTGCTGGGCCACGCCATGCGGCGCTTTGACGAACGCGTGCTGCACCTGATGGCGGGCAACGAGGGCGTGCCACTGGCGCTGGCCAACTTGGCCGCGCGTGACCAAGTCAGCGCCGCGCATGTGCACATCACGCGTCATCTGGCGTTGGAAGGCTCGCGCCTGACTGACTTGGCCCGTGCAGCGGGCATGAGCAAACAGGCCATGGGGGACTTGGTGGACCAGTGCGACGCCTGGGGCTTGGTGCGGCGCGAAGCGGACCCGTTGGACGCCCGTGCCCGGCGTGTGGTGTTCACGCCGGTCGGCCTGGCTTGGTTGCAAGCCTTCAAGGACGCGGTGGCCCAGACCGAGGCTGAGTTCCGCGAAGCGGTGGGCAAAGATGTCGCCACCGTGGTGGCTCTGGGGTTAGAGGCCTATGCCCATTGAGCCTCCCCAAGGCACACGTCAGCACACATTAAGCACCATGCGTTAAGGTCCTGACTATTGATCTGGCCCGATGAAGTTTGAATGGCCCATGGTTTTTCTCGGCCATGCGGATATTGTTGTCATTGTAGGAGCCTAACCCTATGGGCGATGGTTTGTGGGGCGTGTTCCACGCCCATCGCCCACAGGGGAGGGCTCCAACAAAAAAAGCCATCCCTCGAAAGTTGTTCAAGACTTCAAGCGGCAGTATCAATAGAATCACTAAGCCCGTGCGCCCGAGCGCAACGGTTGCCTCAAGCCACAAAAACAGG
>Ga0247843_1000831_pt1 | contig 69228 bp, 67 predicted proteins | sample LaCruzMarch2017__FD_192420 | JGI IMG/M metagenome (GOLD analysis project Ga0247843, IMG submission 192420) | Freshwater microbial communities from meromictic Lake La Cruz, Castile-La Mancha, Spain - LaCruzMarch2017_8m | ecosystem: Environmental > Aquatic > Freshwater > Lake | place: Spain...
CTCGATAAAGCCTTTTGAAAAACCAGTTCGCCCTCAAGAAGCGGCCTAGGAGCCCGATCAGCAAAACAACCGGGGGTGACAAAATCCTTGGAGAATTAAGGTGACCGAATCGCTGGCGAATCTCAGCAAACAAATAGCTGGCGCGGAAAGCGTGTGTGTCAGACTCAGGCCGGGCGAATCGGGGTGGAGGCAGGTTCAGATTGTTTCTCCGTGGCCTCCTGAGGAGTAACGGTGCTGGCTTGGGCGGGAGGAATTTGCTGGGCAGGAGGAGAGGTGGGTTCGGTGTGATTTCCACCCATCGCATCTTTGAAATTCTTAAGGGTGCGGCCAAGGCTGTGCCCCAGATCCGGCAATCGCTTGGGGCCGAAGATCAGAAGGATCACGAGAAGTACTAATAGATGCTCACCAGAAAAACCGAACATACGATACCTCTTGACCCTTTATAAACCACTTGGGCACCCGAGGCAAATGCGCTGCGAAACAAGATTTAGTTCATAAATACTATGCCGCGGGGAGGGGATACGGTGGTCTGGAAGTTGATGAAGGCGCGGTAGGCGGCCAGGTCGCCTTCGGCAATGAGTGCCACGCTGCCGTAGCCGTAAGATTGGGCGGCCGCGTCGACGGCAACATCGGCCTGGCCGTTAATGCTGAAGCAGGATTCGCGGTAGTTGCTGTCGTTCATCGGAACGATGCAGAAGCGGCCGTTGATTGGGAAATTTGCGCTGACTTTAATGCGCACGACGGAGTTGGTGCTCTTGATTTTGCAGAGGGATGCGCCGTTGAATAGGGAGCCAGGGATGCCGTTCGTGCCATCTAGCGACGAAAAGTTTTTGCACCAATCGAGTTGCACACCGTCAGTGACGACAGGATTCGAAGTGTTCGCCGTCTGCGCTGAAGTGAGGCCGCGCTTGTAGGGAGTGAGCGGTTTGCCGCCTGCATTGCCGCAGCCGTTAAGCAGGGTCAAGGAGAGCAAAAACGTTCCTAGCAATACGATGTATTGGCGCAAGGGGACCTCGGTTTTTAAGGGTGTGATAAGCCGCGTAAGAGGGGAGGTCAGCGGTGGGGAGAGCAGTAGTGGGGTGCTCGCGGCTTATCTACGGAACTACATCTCAAGTTCGATGCCAAGAGGAGACAGGGGGAAAAACAGCGTGATTCCAGCCCATGTGCCCGAAACCCCAGCCTAAATCGCAGGTGTTTAAAATGTAGTGAATAGACACGTGCCTAAACTTTGTACACCCGCAACTGGCCGGAAATCCTCCAGTATAGAGGCCCTCCGGTCGATGAGTAGGGTGGGGCAGGGGGAATGAACACGACAGAAAACATCTGGGACACCTTCTGGGCTATCGCCGCCGCGATCAGCGGCCTCGGCTTGCCTGGAGCTGTGCTGTTGCTCCTGGTTTGCTACTTCGTGGTGTTCCTGCGCTGGATCTGCCGCGACAGCTCGTTCGCCGAAGCTCTTCGTGCCACCAAGCCTGGGCGCCGTTTATGGGTGAAGGTGATCTCGGGCACAGCGTTTGCTCTCTTCCTTCTCGTGCTCCCGCTCTGTTCCCTTGATCTGTTCTACTACGGCCTGCTCGTGGCCTCGGTGGTGTGCGTGGTATCGATTTTTTCCAAGAGCCTTCGCGAAGCCACCCGCCTTTCCCACTGGACCTTCTGGCTGATCGCCGCCGTGCTCACGAGCACTTTTGACCTGCTTATCTGGGCCTACTGCGCTTCTGGCGCGGGCGCCGCGGGGCTGGAGTCTTTCTTTCCGTTTATGGAGCTGCTGCTCGCGGGCCTCGGCTATTTTCTTTACCTCTCGGTTCCGGAATCAGCGAAAGATCATCCTAGGGCAGTGGCGCTTCGTCTCATCTTCTGCGTGATCGCGCTCGTGATGGCCGACCACACGGCAGCACAGATGAGTTATTTCCTCTCGGTGCGCACGCGCGATAATGTGCGGGCCGAAAAGATTCTGGCGGAGAGCCCGTTCTTCCCGGTGAGCACGGCAATGCAGGAGATGCTGAAGCGCACGCCTCCTCCGAATCTCGCGCTCTCAAAGGAAGAAAAAGTGATGCGATCCCGCGTGGAGTTTGAAGAAGACCTCGCTCGCGTTATCGCCTTTTTCCTGGGCCTCGTGGGCTTCAACGCGATCGTGGCGATTACTTCGCGGCAGTTCGGCCTTCGAAATGCCAAGAAAATCCCAACTCTCGTCGAGGGTGCGCCAGAGATGAACTCTGTGCCGGATATGCCCGAGCCCGTTCGCCGCTCCGTTTTCTATCCGAACCGCCGCTATCGCCGAGGCCACCGCGCCATGTTGCTCGCGCTTGCGCTTACCGGCAGCCTGTTCGTGAGCTTCATCACAATCTACTCCACCGCAAACGGCAATCTTGGCCACTTCCTGCTTTCGTTCGTTGCTTACTCCGGGATGCTTATTCCGCCAATCATTTTGGGCTGCAAAAACGGTTTCCGGCTCGCCGCTTACCGCGCGCGAAGCTCCCTGCACGGCGTGCATATCCTCATGCACACTCCTGGCCATAAACCGGTGCCCGTGATGGTTCGAAAACCCACGTTTCTCCAGCGGCTACAGCACCGGATCACCGGCGCCTGGATCCGTCACGCGGAGGATAAAGAAGGTCGCCTCTTTAGTGTTATGTTTGGGCATTGCCCTTCGGGTGAGTTCCCCGCGCAGCTTTACCAGCTTCGCACGGGGCCTTTGAATGAATCACTCACGGGTCGCCAGGCCTTTGTGGCTATCCCGCGATATGATTCCGCGCCGGTCGAGGCTCCCCAACAAGACGCCGGCTGAACCAGCCGAGGCCAAGCGCGAGCAGCAGGGTTACCCAGGCAAACCATTCGCCTAGCCGCGTATATAAAGTCGGTGACGAATCGACGGGGAGAGGCGCTTCGACCACAGCGTATGCCTCTTGGAAGGGAGCAGAGAGTACTTTCGTCTCACCCGTCGCGAGCACAAGGCCGGAAAGACCAGTATTCGTGGCGCGGATCATCGGTATGCGGTGCTCGATGCTACGGAGCACCGACAACTGAAAGTGTTGCCAGGGCTCAAACGTATCGCCGAACCAGGAATCTTTGGTGATATTCACAAAAAGGCGCACGCCCGCCAGCGCATATCCCCGCATATACTCCGGCAGGATCGCCTCATAACAAATATTCACACCGAGGGGGAGCGAGCCATTTTTCCGGGGAAACAGAAGCGGAACGGGGCCAGGGCCGCGGCCGAAATCGCCCATCAATGGGTTGATTTCCTTAAGCGAAGGGAACCATTTATCGCCCGGAAAATATTCACCGAAGATCAGCAGTACTTGTTTCCTATAGCTGCCTGCCCGTTCTCCTTTTGCGGAGAGGAGAATGCCAGCGTTGTAGTCGAGCCCAGCTTCTGACTCGTAGCCGCCAAAAAGCAAGGGCACGCCGACCTCCGCGATAGCCGAGCTCATAAGGTTCGCATATCCAGAAGCAAACGTTCCGCCTCGCCCAATAGATCCGCTAAGAGAGAAATTCATGGGATACGCTGTTTCCGGCCAGAGAATCAGCTCCGGTTTTGGGGTTTGCCCGGTAAGCATTTTGGTCTTGTCGAGTAGGCGTCCCACGATCGTGGACACAATGTCTCGTGCAGGCGTGTGCGCGAATCTCTTCTCGGCATCGTCCATATTGTGCTGGATGAGGCCTACGCGGAACGGCTCTGTAGGCAAGGCGCTAACCCTTTTTATCTCAGCCGAGCCCCAGACCTGAAATACCAGCAGCAATGCAATTGATGCCGCGAGCGAAGGCAGTGCCGTACGCCCATTTTTTCTTACGTAGAAAACAGAGCCGCCGATCCAGAGCGGAAGAAAAGTGAGAAGGCTAACCCCGCCGAGGCTTGCCGCCTGTGCAATCGACAGGTAACTAAGCAAAGTGTTCCCCAGGTGCTCGGGGAATATTTTGAGGAAGCGCGCGAGATACTCCGTGCCAGTGAAGAGAGCAGCCCAGAAGAGGGGGCGCAGAAATATCGGGAGCCGCTCGACCGGCACTCGGAGCCAGTGCCCGATCGCCATGAACGCCACCATATGAGGGGCGGCGATCAGGCAGAACAGTAAGAGTAAGCCGATCGCGACTGGCATCGGCATCCCGCCGAAGTTCTGGGCCACGTAGATGATCCAGTGAAAGCCGCCCCAGGCCACCATTGCCGAAAGCAGGAAGCCCAGGCGAATCGCTCGCGCTCGGGTGTCGAGAGCATGCACGCTGAAAAGAAGAAAGGGCATCACCAGCAGGGAAAATGCCGGGAAGTCATAGCGAGGGAAGCAAAGCACGTAGGAAAGGCCAGCCAGGATTGCCCAACGCGTGGCCTTGTGTGGTAGCCTGGGTTTCATGGAAGTTCATGGTAGCGGTACCACTTCAGTACGCAAAGAAATTACGTGCGGCGACTGCGGCCACGTTTATCTTGTTGCGCAGGGTCAGCCGAGCGCGCGCTGCGTGAGCTGCGGCAATATCGAATTCCTGCCTTCCGTCGACGCTGATTCCAGAAAACTCAGCGGGCTCTCCCAGGCGATTGCCTCAAGAGTAATGCCTCGCCTTCAGGAACCGAAAAAGACAGTAGCGCGCGATCTCCTGGCTGCTTTTCGCGCCACCCCGGATGGCATTACCGTCGAAAATCTGAGAATGCGCTACCAAGTGGAGTGGCAGCTCTGGGCGCAGCTTGTGAAGAACTTTCACGACCCGGCCTACCACATGGCCTATATCACCCAATGTACGGCCACCCACGAGCTGGAGACCGCGGCCAAACGCTTTCAGGAGCATCGGTCTGTGATGGCTCTACTCGCCGACAGCCGCTGGCAGGCAGAAGTGGCTGAGCTGATGCTGTCGCGGATTGAAGCGATCTCGTTGATGCGCATGCAGAGCGGCGGAGGGGGCTGGTACTCACAGCTCCCCGTTCTTTTTTATCAGCTGCGCACCGACAGCCGAGCCATGCGCTACCTTTGGGTTACAATGGGCGTGGTGATCTTCGTGAAGATCTACAGCCTGGTGTGGTGGAAATAGCACCCGCCACTCACTTCAAGGACGCACCTTCCAGGTGCCTTCTTTAAAAGTTCCGTAAGTGAGCGCGGGCGAGAAATATGTTTCGGTTATTGAGGCGAAACGGCGCGGATCGCCTGGATCGTTTTGCTTACCGCCGATTTGCCGCCAGCACGGGTGCCATTTGCATTGGCTGCGAGGCGGGCCGCCTCTTCGCGGTCTTGCTTGTCGAGAAAAGCGAGGGTACGGGAGTTCTTGCCTTCGCGGCGAGCGAGCACCATGCGAAGCGCGGCGTAAGCGTTGATCCTGCCGCCGGAGGCGATTTTGCCTTCCAGTTTTGCACTCTTGTCGACCGTCTTCATGATGATGTCGCGCACCTCAAAGGGCTTGAGGCCGGGAATTTCAGAGAGGATCAGGGCAGCAAGGCCAGATACGAAGGCGGTGGCCTGTGAAGTGCCGGTCAGGTAGCCGTAGCGGCCTTTAGGAAGGGTGGAGTAAATATTCTCGCCGGGTGCGGCTACGTGCACGTGCTTTTTTCCCCAGTTCGAGGAGGGCAGGAGCTCGCTCTTTTGGTTGGTGCCGGCGACCGCGATGATGTTCGAGAGGCCGTAGGCGGCGGGGAAATAAGCGTTACCGCTCTTGTCGGTGTCCTGGTATTCGTTGCCGGCAGCGGCCACGAATACTACGCCTTTGGCTTCGGCGCGCTGGATGGCTTTCATTTCGGCCGCGGAAAATTCAGCGCCGCCGCCCGAGTAATTGATCACGTTCGCACCGTGGTCTACGGCGTAGTTGATCGCTTTCACGGTATTGGCAAGATTCTGGGCGCCGCTGGCGGTGTCGGAATAGTAGCGAACGGCCATAATGCAGATATTAGGAGCTACGCCGCTCGCACCGCCGATGGGGTTACGGGCTGAGCCCCCCACGATGCCGGCCACATGCGAGCCATGTCCGTGTGCATCACCGGGATTCTTCTTATTGGTTACGAAATCGAAGCCGTACTCGCCTTTGGTGCGGCAGATATTGTCTTTGAGGTCGGCGTGGTTGGGATCGATGCCCGTGTCGATGATCGCTACTACGATACGCTTGCTGCCTTTGGAGATTCTCCAGGCCTTGCGGGCATTGATCGAGGAATTTTCAGAATTTTCGAGGCCCCAGTTGCGTAGGGGAGCTTCGGGCTTAGGGGCCGAGCTGGACTTGGTGGCATTCTTTAGTACGGGGATGAGACCGTAGGCCTGATCGGCGGACACGAAAGCCAGGCAGCTTACCGAGGTGCCGAGAACTACGCTAAATTTTGCCAACGTGCTGAGCTTCGACATCCATATCTCCAAAACCGAAGGGACTGGCTTCCAATACGGGTAGGAGAGCAATACACGTGCCAGCGTGACGCGGCCTGGATACGGGGTGCCTAAGTTTCAATGCCTTTGATTTTGTTCAAGTTTTTTTACCCAAACCGGGATGCTGAAAAGAAGAATTACACAGCTGAAGTGACGAAGTTTTTAACATGCGTACAGCCCCTGCCGATAGGCAGGCATGGGGATTTTCACCCTGCTGTTTATTGCAGTTTTTTCCAGCTTCTCCACTCCGGCCCCGGCCGTAGAGCCCGACTATGCCTGGAGCCGGCGCTGGACGGACGTATCCGAACTCGAAAGCATTCTCCGGCAGGTGCCCAGCGGCCGCGCGGTGCTCAAAGCTGCAGAGAAAAAGGATCCTGATTTTTTGTCCCGCCTGAAGCTTGGATCCGCCTCCTATACCGAAAGCACTTTCTCGAGAACTTACTCTTTGATCGATGGAAAAGAGCAGATCGGCCTCCGTCATGAGATCACTCTGAACCAGGGCTTGGCTCTATCGGATGCCGTGGTCGACCTGGCCCATGAGCTCGTGCACTTTACCGAAAAGGGAATGCTCGATCCCTACCGACCAGGTTTTGAGCTCAGCCAGTTTATCCGGAACGGGATAGAAGGGGACGGCGGTGAGCTATCGGCATTGGCCGTGGAATGTCAGGTGGCTTGGGCCCTGGAAGCGAAGTTCGAAAACTTCCCCCCACACGGTCTTTGCGAGCGATACCGCCAATCCGGAAACGTGTTTCATCGAGCTGCGGCGCGGCGCGATTATTATGCAACGGGTACCTGGTACCGGCGGTCGAGTGACGAGCTGCGGAGCGCTATTCCGGAACTGAGTGAGCGAAAGGTGGTGTTCACCTCGAGCTACGCAGGCAAACCTTACCCGCTAGCGTTAGCCGAAGAATTTGGAATGACGCGGCGTACAGCCTGCCTGAACAACCGGCGAAAGTTTCGACTCATTGCATCTCAATCAGAGAGTGGGAGGCGACCAGCTTCTGCGGAACTTCTGCAGGAACGGGTGCGGCTGAAGCGATACGACCAGACCTTCTGCCGACCTGTGCTCGACGATGACGCAGCAGCGGTAAGACTTAAAGTTTCAGATTAACTCGACTGCGAGCTTTCCTTCTTCTTCAAAATTTCCCTTTCTTATTTGCGATAATTTTACTTATCATAAATGTAGATGGCATTTTGGCGCATAATTTTGAGTTGGACGGGTCTGCCGAGGATCTTTGCGTGGGTGCGTAGGGGGGGCGCTTCGACTTTCGAAGTTGCTGTTGAACCAAATCCTTCAGTACAGGTAGAAGCTGAAGCAGAAGTTGAAGAGTGGGTTACGCCACCTGCGTTAGTGGAAGCAGCGCTTTCAGCGCCGTGGCTAAAGGGCGAAATTATCCAGGAAATGCAGAGATTCGTGCAGGGGCAGCGCTCCGAGCACACCAAAAGGGCCTACGAAGGCGATCTCAAGCAGTTCATTTCCTACCTGCGGGCCGAAAAAGTAGCGGGGGACAGCTTTGACGCGCTACTGGCCTTTAGGGAGTGGATGATTCGGCCGGAAGAGTCAGGCGGAGCGGGCCTGGCCAGGATTTCCGCGAACCGTAAGTTCGCCGTGGTTCGGGCCTTTTTGGGATGGCTCCAGGCCCGAGGCAAGGTGCGCGAGAATCCTTCCCTATGGATCAAGAACTTCAGAGCCAAAACGGAAAGCCCAACCCAGGCATTTAGTGACCGAGAAGTGGCCCATATGCTCGAGATGCCGAATCGCGCCTCAGCATCTGGCCTCATGCATTCCGTGATTCTTCATCTGCTTTTCTATCTAGGCTTACGTAGGGGGGAGTTGGTTGCTCTTAAGGGATTGAACGTAGGCTTTGGTCGCGTGGGCGAGCATACGATCATGACGCTAAGGGTTCCGGGAAAGGGCGACAAGGAGCGGATATTGCCTTTGCCTCCAAAAACTCAGGCCGTGCTTAAAAAGTACATGGAGCGCAAAGGCATTAAGGTGGGATCAGAAAACTACCTCTTTTCGCCCGTGCGCAATAACGTAACACGAGTCAAGAGCAAGCCCATCGCTACGCAAGCTGTGTATTATATCGTAAAAAAATATGCAGCCCTTGCAGGCGTGGAGAGACGAGTGAGTCCTCACTCCTGTCGAGCCACTGCGATTTCGAATGCTTTGGATCATGCTGCCAGTCACCGCTCTGTACAGCAAATGGCTGGCTGGAGTTCGCCTCTGATGATCGAGCGATACGATAAACGTCGCACAGAGCTGCATGATTCCGCTGTGCACGTGGTGGAGTATTAACCTGCCTCAATTCCCGTAATGACAATGCCAGGGCGCCCGCAAACGGATGCCCTAGCCTAAAAGATTCGCGTGAAAGTAGCTACTTAGTCACGACAGTTGAAGCAATCTTCTCCGGGGCGGCATGAGAGTTTGAGTCCAAGGTCGGTATACTGACGGATATAAGTGTTTGAATATCCGTCGAGCTGTACCTGCACCTTGCCGTTGCTAAAAAGGGCCACGATCTTGCCGGTAGTATTGGACGAGTCGATAATATCGTCGCCCACGCAAGCTTCATCGATGCATCGGTATCCGCGGCCAAGAGACGAGAAGGAGCGGATATAGGTATTTGAATATCCATCAAGCTTCACTTTCACGTCGTGGTTATTGTAGATCTCCACCACAGTGCCGGTGATATTGGATTCTTCTATGATCCGGTCGCCCACGCAGAGATTGCGGAAGCAGGCTCGGCCTTTTCCGAGCCTATCAGCCTGGCGGATATAGGTGTTCGAGTAGCCATCGAGCTGTACTTTAACTTTGCCGTTGGAATAGATCTCGAGCACGTTGCCGGAGATATTGCTCTCTTCGATGATCCGCTGGTTCACGCAGAGGTGGCGCAAGCAGCGTACCGCGAGGCCGAGAGAACGAGCCTGCCGGATATAAGTGTTGGAATATCCGTCGAGCTCTACCTTAACTTTGCCGTTGGTGAAAACCTCCACTACGTTCCCAGTGATATTGCTCTCCTCAATAACCCGAGTTTGCGCGCAAAGCTGGCCGAGGCACGAAACGCCTTTGGCGATCGAGTTGGTGTCGCGGATGTAGGTGTTTGAGTAGCCGTCAAGTCGAACTTTGGCTTTACCGTTTGAGTAAACGGCTTCTACGACTCCGGTGATATTGGATTCGTCGATGATGCGGTCATCTTTACAAATCACATTGCCTGGACAGGCAAACGCTTGAGTGGTGGAGAATGCGACAAATGCGATAAGCAGTGTTTTCATTGGTTGGGTCCCTGATGGAAGGTTAGATCGGATCGGGCATAGCTTATACAATAATATTTGACTATCTGCATCAAGTATTTGCGTGGTGCTGTTTTTAGCATTTGGATTTCGAAGGTAGAAAGTCTGGGTGAAGTTAGACGCTAATGCCTTGATAAAATTGGTTATTAGTTTAATTCTACCCTTTGTAGTCCTTATCCCTAAGGATAGCGGGCATTTTCTTCTTCCCTTTTGTTTTAACGCAATGCAGCGTTACTCTTGATGGTGACCTCGTCCATGAAGCTCGTGCTGGATAGCGGCGGTTTTAGCCGCGAAAACCAAGCCTTAGCCGGTGAAGTGGCAGATATGCTGCGCAAAAAACGCTCGCCCGTGGTCGCCTTCGTTCCCACCTGCAGTGAGAACTGGCTCCCTTGTCTGTTGATGGCGTTATCATTTTCTCAGCAAGCACAGATGTTTAGGTCGATAGCCAGTGCGAAATTTTCTCCCAGAACGGCAGATCCACCTTTCATTTCAAAAGTTTAAAGGAAGGCATCAACAGGCAAGGGGGCCAGTTTGTATTTGACACCCTGCGGCCCCAAATGTTATTGATGTGCCGCGTTAATATTTGTGGAGTTGCTCAATGAAATCTGCACTATTGATTGGTTTTCTTATCGCCAGCCCAAACCTAGCCATTGCCTACGAGCCCCAAGAATACGCCGCATGTGCGCAAGGGCTTGCGGAAGAATTAGCTCAAAACACTCAGCTCGGCATAACCGAAACCAAACGAACCGATTTCGGATACAGTGATTTCTCCACTTTCCATTTCAATAAATACTCCAACAGCCCTGACTATTTTTACTCCACTAGCTCAAGCGGAAAGAGCGCGTTTTACTTTGGCTACCAAAGCACGAGCCCCAATACTTCATTCCAGTTCAACCTCGGCGTTAGATTTTATGAAGCTAAGCATTCGCCGTTCGGCTCCGGAAAGTCCACCAAGCAGCTGAGCTGTTGCTTAACGAATAACGCAGTAGAGCTAACCGATTTGGGGTCCAAACATACCAAAACCTTCGATGCGTCCTCCGAGCTTAGTTGCTCCAGCCGTCGCGAAAATGCCAAGGACAACAAAGAAGAATACTCAGAGTTTAAAGATCTATCCCCTAATCTCTGCACCGCTTTCGGCAAGAAAATTGTTTCGTGGAATGCCCGCCACGATTGGACTTCATCTTCTGAGCATAATTACGACTGCGGTACCCGCTGGAAAGACAAAACCTGCACCTACACTTCCGAGAGCGAAAATCGCGATATTTTCAGCAATACGGGCTGCAAGCTCACATTGGGCCACCCCAATGACGTGAGTGAATACGAATTCACGAACTTCCATGGGAAGCATAGCGCCTATAAACCTGGCGACGTAATGACTGCCGACGGGAAAATTCAGCGCGGCCGCGATAAATCGCGTCTCAACTCTTGGCTGAAATACGGCCGACGTTAAATTGAGGCCAGCATTAAGCGGTGGTGAGCTCATCGATGAAACTAGTTCTATATAGCGGTGGCTACGGCCGCGATAATCAGGCACTGGCGGTGGAAGTAGCGGATTTGCTGCGTAAAAAACGCTCGCCTGTGGTCACCTTCGTTCCCACCTGTTCGGAAGACGCCGCCCCTGATTTTCGTGACTGTCAGCGTCAACTTGCCGGCATTGGCATCAAGAAGTTTCACTGCGTGCCGATCGACCGCCCCCTCAGCGAAGAGGACGAAGAGCTCCTGTTTTCCGCGGACGGGATTTTTCTCGGCGGCGGAAATACTTTCTACCTTCTGAAATCGATCAAGGAACGCCGTCTTCTGAACAAGTTCCGCGCGTATGTGATGAATGGGGGAGTGCTGATGGGGCTTTCCGCCGGCAGCATTGTGCTCACTCCGAGCGTAGACACCGCCCAAGTGCCTTCTTTCGAAGCCGATGATAACGATGTAGGCCTCACGAATTTCAAGGCCCTCGGGCTGGTTCCTTTCGAGTTTTCGCCTCACTATGAGCCGAGCCGAAAGACCGATGCTGAGCTGCTTACGCATTCGAAGCGGGTCAAGCGCCCGATTTACGCCTGCGCGGACGGGGAAGGAATTGTGGTGCGGGACGGCAGCATTCGCTTCGTGGGCAACGTGACCGTATTTCACCGCGGCCATAAGTATTCGACCCTGCAGTAGTGGGTGGACAGCGGGAAGGTTTGGGGTAAAGTGATCCTCCTATAGGGAGAGACCATGAAGAACCCATCGCCGCAGACTGTACGCCTTCAGGAATACAAAGCCCCCGCTTTTTGGGTTTCTACGATCGACCTTACTATCGAGCTGGGTGACGACTACACTGACGTCTGCGCGCGAACCAATCTTCATAGAAACAATGATTTGCCAGATGGGCCTCTGGTGCTTGACGGCGAAAAGATGGAGCTGCTCTCAGTCAAGCTGAACGGGAAGGCTTTGGCCGCCTCAGTCGACTATCTGCTCGATGATCAGAGCCTTACCGTGCTCAAGCCTCCGGGCGGCGAGCTGAACCTGGAAGTGAATACGCGTCTTAAGCCTCAGGAGAACCTGTCTCTCGAAGGCCTCTACAAGAGCCAGGGAATGTTCTGCACCCAATGTGAAGCTCAGGGTTTCCGCAAAATCACTTACTATCCGGATCGTCCTGATGTGATGGCCGTGTTCACCACTACCATTGTGGCTGATAAAGACCGCTACCCAGTGCTGCTCTCGAATGGAAATCTCATCGAGAAAAAAGACCTGGGCGATGGGCGGCACTCTGCGAAGTGGAACGACCCCTTTAAAAAACCTGCCTACCTTTATGCGCTGGTGGCCGGAGATCTCGCTCACACTGAGGATCATTACACCACGCGCTCCGGGCGCCGGGTGAAGCTCGAGATTTACACCGATAAAGGCAATGAGAGCCGCACCGGTCACGCCATGACTTCGCTCAAGAAGTCGATGAAGTGGGATGAAGATACCTTTGGCCTCGAGTACGACCTTGATATCTTCATGATCGTGGCTGTGGATGATTTCAATTTCGGCGCGATGGAGAACAAGGGCCTCAATATCTTCAACTCGAACTACGTGCTGGCCAATGCCGCTACCGCCACCGATACCGACTACGAGAATATCGAAGCCGTGGTGGCGCACGAGTACTTTCACAACTGGACCGGCAACCGCGTTACCTGCCGCGACTGGTTCCAGCTTTCCCTCAAAGAAGGCCTCACTGTTTACCGCGACCAGGAGTTCAGCTCCGACATGGGCTCGCGCGCCGTGTGCCGCATCGACAACGTAAACCGCTTGCGCATGTTCCAGTTCGCTGAAGATGCGGGCCCAATGGCGCATCCGATTCGTCCATCGAGCTATATCGAGATCAATAATTTTTATACGGCCACTGTTTACGAAAAAGGCAGCGAGGTGATCCGCATGATCGCCACGATCCTGGGCCCCGTTGGCTTCCGCCGCGGAATGGACAAGTACTTCGAGCTCTTCGACGGCCAGGCCGTAACTACCGAGGATTTCGTGCGTGCTATGGAGCTTGCCAACAAGGTCGACCTCCGCCAGTTCCGGGAAACCTGGTACGAGCAGGCCGGCACCCCACAGCTTAGTGTGAAAGGGGAGTGGAGTGCGGCCACCAAGAAGTACACCCTCACTGTGAAACAGGGATGCCCGGCGACCCCTGGCCAGGCTAACAAGCGCCCTTTCCATATTCCATTTGATGTGGCCCTCCTCGACTCGCAGACTGGGAAGCCGTTCGCTCGCCAACTGCTGCATCTCAAGAAAGAGTCGGAGGAGTTTACCTTCGATGCGCCTTCAAAACCGATTCCTTCTCTGTTGCGCGACTTCTCGGCACCCGTGAAGCTCAAGTATGAGTACAGCAAAGCAGACCTGCTTTTTCTCCTCGCCAAAGACTCGGATCCGTTTGCGCGCTGGGAAGCGGGACAAACCCTCGCTCTCGAAATTTTGCGCGACCTGATCAGCCGGCATAGTGAAGGCAAACCCCTCTCTGTAGATAAGGATTACCTCGATACCCTTGGGCTCCTTGCTACGGATGATTCCATTGATCCTGCGTTCCGGGCTCAGGTTTTGGACATCCCGGAAGAAGGATACGTGGGAATGCAGCAGGAGACGATCCTCGTTGACTCCGTGTGGGCCGCACGCGAGCACTTAATGAACAGTATAGCAGCCCACAACGAGCAGCGCTTCGCCGTGGCCTATCGTGCGATGGCCAGTACCGGAAGCTATCGCTTCGACTCCGACCAGGTAGCTCGGCGTGCCCTCAAGAAACGCGCGCTCGGTTTTCTCACCCGCACCGGTAAGCAAGAGCACCTGGAAGAGGCTCTGCGCCTGCTGAAGACTTCGAACAATATGACCGACGAGATTTCTGGTCTAGGCAGCCTCGTGAACCGCGAATGCGCGGAGCGGGAAGAGGGGCTGCACCACTTTTATCAGAAGTGGAACAAGGAACCTCTCGTGATGAACAAGTGGCTTTCTCTCCAGGCGCTTTCCGATATTCCAGGGGGGCTCGAGCGCGTGAAGCGGATCATGAACGACCCCGTGTTCAATATCAACAATCCGAACAAAGTGGGTTCCCTTCTTCTCACCTTCGGCAAGTTCAATACCCGCCAGTTCCACGCCCTCGACGGAGCTGCCTACCGCTTCTTCGCCGACCTCGTGCTCGATATCGACACGCGCAATCCGAGCCTGGCTTCGCGGGCGGTTTCCCTCTTCAACCAGTGGAAGCGTTACGACAGAGAACGGCAGAGTCTGATGAAAAAAGAGCTCGAGCGGATCGTTGCCAAGCCCGGAATCTCGGCAGGTGTGTTCGAGATCTGCTCCAAGGCGATCTCCTAAGAGCTTGTACCCGTCTGCGGGCTTGGGTAAACTTTGAGGATGCGGCAAATCCCGGCCAGCCTGGCCTTATTCCTGCTCCTCTCCGCTTGCACCACTGTGGACACGGACCGCACGACGCTCGACATGCCCGTCGCGATTCGCACGAAGGTCACTTTTGAGCCCCTGAATCGGGAGCGGGCCGAGCGCTACCTCGAGACGGAACGAAACACCTTCAGGGTGAACACCGAACCCATGAAGAAGGAGAAAACCGCGCTCGAGGCCGGTCGTAAGGAACGCTACGATGAGATCTCACGCGAATTCCCTGAATGCGGGCGGCAGCGACACTGCACCTCTGAGCTTTCCCGCGGCGACGTGAAGCGCTTCGAGCGCTTCAATGATCTTTCCAAGGAAATTCTCGAGTACGACCGCCGCATCGTTGTGCTCGATGCAGCCATTCGTGATTGGGAGCGGCGTCTAGAGCTTCGTAGCCGAGCCGTAATCAATCGCTTTCTCGTGCACGAGGTATTGCAGCTGCCAGAAACCGAGAAGCGCTTTCAAGGCCTGCTCGTCTACTCCCTCGAGAGCTTCGATTCGCGCAAACAGATGAGCTACCACCTCCTTCGCTACGGCGGGAACCAAAACCTGGTGCCGGCTGTTCTCGGCGACCTGAATTTCCGTATGCTGGGCCGCCCGATTGACGAGGCGGCCGTGATCGCCACCTTCGAAGTCTATTTGATGCCGCTATACAACGAGCCGCTCGCCCCGACCCGTTATGTAGTCACTATGCTGGTAAACTCGTTCCAGCTCGACCTGCGTTACTTCGACAAGGACTTCATGCAGGCCTGGGGGCAAAAGTTAGCAGAGCCGTTTCAGGAAGCCCTTCGGCAAGAGGTATATTGCGGGATGTATTCGATCTCCAGCGATACTCTGCTGCCGAGGCTCGCGGCCAACCGCACCAAGCGTTGCCTCGGCCCCAGGGAAAGAATGCAGGCAAAGTACACTGAGAAGTTCGCAGATCGCTTTGATCCGGCCAGCTGGATGCTGCCGCTCGCGTATTACCCGATGGCCCGCCCGATCAGCGGCGGCTACTAGTTCCTGGTATCCAGGTAGAGAAGCATCACGTGCGTTTTTCCGAGCCGGTAGGGGGGGGTCGGCGAAGGCGGCAAATCAGGCTTATTGTTCACCGCCAGCAGGCTTGCTTCCGAGTCGTCGAACACGTAAACGCGGCAGGGAAACTTCTTCAGCACTTTTTCGAACTCGGCCTTAGTCCAGAGAAGGTGGCTGTAGTTGCGGTAAGAGTTGCCTACCGAAGGAAAGAAGAAGCGCGGAAAATGCTCATTCAGTTGTTCCTGGTAGGTAGCAAGTCTCGTGGCGAGGTGGCCGGAAAACAGCGTGAACGGCTCGACCGGTGCGGCATCGAGGAAGAGCAGGGCGCAGTCTTCGTATTTTGCAGAAAGCTCATCCTGCAGCGCGATCGCCTGGTTGTGAATCTCCAGCCGGCCCATTACCACGCGCTGGAGGTTGCGTGGAAAGTGTGCACCTACGAGCATGAGGCCTGCGAGTGCGAAGGCCAGGCGCGGAAGCAGGGGAAGCAATGTCGCGCGCAGGAAGAAGACCCCTAGCGGCGCCGTGAGCGGGATGAGGTAACGCGGCACCGGATTGTGCCGAAGCGCGAGCGCGAGCATAAAAAGGGCGGCCAGTAACTCCGGACCTAAGCGCGAACGGTCTTTCCGGCGCGCCCATAGCGCGAAAACGGGAATCGCAGCCGCAAGCAGAATCAGCAGGCCGTACAGCTCTTCTTTGTATAAAAACGCAGCGTTCGCAATCCATTGTAAAGGCCCTGGCATACCTTGCGGGCCCGTACCGTAGTTTCCCTGGTGTGTCGCCAACTGGAGCAGCCAGCGGAACATGCGCGGGTACTCGAGCCAGATCACAGCAGTCAGGTTGAGGAAAGTGAATAGCAGCGCCGCGGCGGCGATCAGCCATTCTCGAAACCCAGGTAAAACGAAGATCAACAGCACGAGCGGCAGAGAGTAAAGCTTCAGCGAGAGGATCACCGCGATCAGCGCTCCGACCGCGATCGCGCGATTGGCAGCCTGCTTCGAAGATTCCTTGAGCTCCGGCGCCCAAAGCACGGGAATTAAAAGAAGCGAGAAAGACGCGATCCAGGTTTCCGGGCTCCAGTGCGGGAAATACTCGACCGTATCAAAGAAGAAAAAAGGCGTGGCTTGCGCGAGCAGCGCGATCGGTACCGAAACCTTTTGCCGGATCAGGCGCCAGCCGCAGAACCATTGCGACCAGAAAAAGCCACCGAACGCGAACAGAACCATTGTGCGGTGATAGAGAAGCGAATGCGCGAAAAAGTCGGAGGAAAGAGAGCTTTCGGTGCCCATGAGCCAGTACCGCAGAAGCATCAGAAACGCTCCGAGAAGCTGCACCGGAGTTCCTGGATGATCGATATGCCACGGGGACTGGCCGTCCGCGATCAGCAGCGCATTAAAAAGGTAGCCATAGTCTGGGTCGCCATAAGCATAGACGAAGGTGGGATTCGGAACGGAAAGGTAGATCGAGTAGAAGCAGTAAAGCGACAGCGCAGGCAGCAGGAAGCATATCAAAGCGGTAAGAACTGGGTATTTTGACAACGTCGGATAAGATATATTATGTTCTAATAGGGCTTTGAATTTCAAGCGTTTGGGCCCTTATGCTCCACCTTTTCTTTCAAAGCTTTGTCATCAAGGCCCACTTCTTCGAGCTCATGTTGCAGTCCCCAGAGCTTGCCTAGAACTCCCGGTGCATGGGTAGCGAGGAATGCGAGCAGAAGATATTTCAGGATCCGACCTGCAAACGCGAAGCCACCGATGCTGAGCAACGGCATTCCCGCCAATGCCGCGAGCGCGATCGCAGGGTGTTGCATCAACGGGCTCAGCGCGACCAGAAAAACGGCCCAGGCACCCCACTCGTTCATAAGACGATTGGTCCAGGCCCAGGCCGAGTTCTGCTCAATGCCTGGCACGATTTGCAGCAGAAATGGCATCCCGTGCATCTGGATCAGGTGCGCCAGGGCGAGGCAGCCGACGGCCGAGCCAATGCTCACCATGAACGCCGTGTAGATCCAGCGACGGGGGGCGAGCATAACGGCGCTGATGAGCAGTCCGTCGGTTGGAACTACGATCAGGAAAAGATCGGCAGCGGCAAGCAGGCCAATCACGGGCGCATACCACCAGCGGTCCGCGTGCTGTTGGAGCATCTGGAACCAGCGTTTGAGATTCTTTTGCATCTTCTGATTCTAAGACGAAAAAAAACCCAAGGCTCGTAAACCTTGGGTTTTTCTTTGCACAGGAACTTGAGACTAAGCCTTAAGTTCGCTGCCCGACTTCTTGAAAACGCGGGTTTTCTTGTCGCCCTTGATCGAGATTTTCACGCGTCCACCTTTGTTGGTCTTGGGGTCGACGAGAAGAACGTTCGAATAATGGATGGGAGCATCTTTTTCGATGATTCCGCCCTGGGGATTTTTCTGGCCTGGCTTGGTGTGGCGCTTTACACGGTTCACACCTTCCACCAAAACGCGCATTTTCTCAGTGTAAAGCGCGAGCACTTTGCCCTGCTTGCCTTTGTCTTTGCCGGCGATCACTTCTACGAGGTCGCCTTTTTTCATTTTGAATTTCATCTGTTTAATCTTCTCTCTTTAAAAGCAAAGCCTGAGGCTTAGCGCTTCTCTTTGTGAGCGGTATGCTTCCGGCAGGCGCGGCAGAACTTGTTCTTTTCGAGCTTATCGGGGGTGCGGGTTTTGTTTTTAGTGGTGCCGTAGTTAAAACGGCCACAGGCATCGCAAACCAGTTGAATGATCGTACGCATTAGAAAGCTCCGTTAGGCAGAAGCGCGAGTTGGCGAGCCTGTTTGACGGCCCGAGCACATGCACGTTGTTGTTTAGCATTGAGGCGGGAAACCCGCGCAGCCGTAATCTTTCCACCTGGAGTGGTGAATTGGGACAGCATCTCTACATCTTTATAGTCGAAGATCATGTCTTTCGACGGGCGCGGACGGCGCTTAAAAAAACCTTGTTCAGCAGCCAAAGAAACCTCCTGCAGTCGTTGATTCCAATCCCCCGGCGACATCGTAGTCACCATGGTTTAAGGAGGGGGTTCGGAGAGACACTTTTTATGCCTTGGTTTCCTTCCGAAATCAATGGGTTCGGAGAGTTCCCCGCAGGATTTGATGAGGACACAAAACCCGGGTAGGGGAAGCCGCGTCGGCGGAAAGGCGACATTGGAACCTTTACTCCCCTCCCCTGTTTTCTCCAGCCCACTTTGACGTTACACGTCAAAGTCAGTGTATTCTCTCAAGAATTCGCTCAAACCTGCGCACGAACTATGAGATAAATAGGCGAAAGATTCCCATCAGAAAGGACTGATCCGCTTGGAGAAATTCACCTATCTCAGCGCGCAAAACGTTGGCTACATTGAGGACCTGTTCCAGACTTTCCTCCAGAACCCCTCCGCCGTGGATCCGGACTGGCGAATGTTCTTCGAGGGAATCGAGTTCGCCAAGAAGGTCGGTGGCTCAGGCGGATTTTCGGGCAAAGAGCTGAAGGTTTACGACCTCATCCGCGCCTACCGAAATTTTGGCCACATGAAGGCTAACCTCGACCCGCTCGGTTTACAAAAGCGCAGCTTTCCCGAGCTCGACCTGCGCGCCCACGGCCTCGACGAAAAAGATTTAACCGCGAGCTTTGAGATCGGTTCCACAATCGGCCTCAAGGGCGCAAAGCTCAAAGACATAATCGATCGTCTTGAGAGCGTCTACTGCGGCACCTTTGCGGTCGACTTCGCCGACTGCTATCCCGACGTGCAGCGCTGGGTGCAGAAGGAACTCGAGCAGAGCACCTTTCAGCTGAGCCCGGAAGCCAAGCGCGAGACGCTGCAGAGCCTCACCAAAGGTGAGGCTCTTGAGAAATTTATCCATACACGGTTCGTGGGCGCCAAGCGCTTCTCGATCGAAGGGGGCGATGCCCTCCTGCCGATGATGGAGCACCTGCTTCGCGCGGGCGCGGCCGATAACCTCCAGGAAGTGGTGATCGGTATGGCCCACCGCGGGCGCGTGAATATGCTCGCTACCTACTGCGGAAAGCCACTCGACCTGATTTTTTCCGAGTTCGAAGGCGCCTTCAACCAGAACCAAGGCTACGTGGCTGACGGCGATGTGAAGTACCACATGGGCTTTTCCAGCGACCGCACGGTAAACGGAAATAAGGTGCACCTCTCGATGGCCTTCAACCCTTCGCACTTGGAATGCGTGAATCCCGTGGTGAGCGGGATGACCCGCGCCAAGCAACGGCTGCGTAAAGACAATAAAGAGCGCAAAAAAGTGATTCCCGTGGCGATCCACGGCGATGCTGCGTTCATTGGCCAAGGTGTGGTTCCCGAGATTCTTCAGATGGCAGGCCTCGAGGGCTATACCGTGGGCGGAACCATTCACCTGGTGATCAATAACCAGGTTGGCTTCACGACGAGCCCCGAATATTCCCGCACCAGCACCTACTGCACCGACGTAGCGAAAGCCCTGCACTTGCCCGTTTTCCATGTGAACGGCGACGACGCCGAAGCCTGTGTGCGCGCGATGGACCTCGCCTATCGCTTCCGCCAGACCTTCCGGCAGGACATCGTGATCGACCTCGTTTGCTACCGCCGCTACGGCCACAACGAGGGCGACGAGCCCGCGTACACGCAGCCTGTGATGTACGCCCACGTGAAAGACCATCCCACCCTGCGCGAGCTCTACGGGAAAAGACTGGTTAGCGAGGGCCTGATTCCAGAATCCCAGCCCGCCGCCGAGCTGGAGATCGAGATGAACTTCATGCAAACCATGCTCGATAAGTCGCGCAAGGAAGCAGTCACTCCGAGATTCTTTACACTCGAAGGCGTGTGGAAGGGCCTGCGCCGCCCAAGCGCGCCGGATTTCTGGCTAAAGGTCGATACCGGCTGCGACAAGAAAATCCTGCAGAGCGTGGGCAAGGTAGTTACCTCCTGGCCGCAGGGATTTACTCCGCACCCCAAGCTCGCCAAGCAGCTCGAAGCCCGCAAGAAAATGATGGAAACCGGTGAGGTGGATTGGGGCATGGCAGAGCTGCTTTGCTACGGTGCCCTCATCAGTGAGGGAGTTCCCGTTCGGATTTCCGGGCAGGACGCTGGCCGCGGCACCTTCGGCCATCGCCACAGCATTTTCCACGACGTGAACGACGGTACGCGATACTCGCCGCTCAATACGATCCAGCCGGATGTGGCCGACTTTGCCGTGCACGACTCGCACCTGTCGGAATACGCCGTGCTCGGTTTCGAGTACGGAAATTCCATCACCGACCCGCGCGCACTCACGATCTGGGAAGCCCAGTTCGGCGATTTCGCCAATACGGCCCAGGTTATCATCGACCAGTTCATCGCTTCGGGCGAGAGCAAGTGGCAGAGAATGGCCGGCCTCGTTCTTCTGCTGCCTCACGGCTACGAAGGCCAGGGCCCGGAGCATTCAAGCGCACGCCTGGAGAGATTTCTTCAGCTCTGCGCCCAGGAGAACATGCAGGTGGCGTATCCTTCCACGCCGGCGCAGATCTACCATATCCTCCGGCGCCAGATGAAGCGCGACTGGCGCAAGCCCCTCGTGATCATGAGCCCTAAATCCATGCTCCGCCACCCCAAGGCGGTCTCGTCCTTGGACGACCTGGAGAAGGGCTCGTTCAAAGAAGTGCTCGGCTGCGCCGCCACGGCAAAGGATCCGGGCGCGGTGAAAAAAGCCATCCTCTGCTCTGGCAAAGTTTACTACGAGATTCTCGACGAGCGCGAGAAGAGCGGAAATGTGGAAAATACGGCAATCCTCCGCATGGAGCAGCTCTATCCGCTGCCCGCCGAGCTCGTGCTCAAAGAGCTTCGTAGCTTTCCCAACCTCAAACAGATCATCTGGGCCCAGGAAGAGCCAAAAAACATGGGCGCTTATTCCTTCGTTGCGCCTCGCCTGCAGGAAGCGTTCGGTGAGCTCGCCACCAAAGGAATTTCATTCCGGTATGTTGGCCGCACGGAGCGCGCGAGCCCAGCAATCGGTTCACCCAAAGTTCACAGCCAAGAGCAGCTTGAAATCATCAAAGGATGCTTCAAATGAAAGTAGACATAAAAGTTCCCGCCGTAGGCGAATCCATCACAGAGGCCACGATCGCGGAATGGCTGAAAAAAGACGGCGACCAGGTGAAGAAGAACGACGTTCTCCTCAGCCTCGAAACCGACAAAGCCACCGTGGAAGTGGTGGCCGAGAATGACGGAAAGCTCTCGATCGCCGTGCAAAAGGGCACCGTGATCAAGATCGGCAGCTCGGTGGGCAGCATCGATACCGACGCGGTTGGCGCGGCAAGCGCTGCCCCTGCGAAAGCGGCTCCGGCCCCGGCCTCGCCACCTCCCGCTCCGGCTTCCATGCCGGCGGCTCCTGCCTCGTCGGCAAAAGACGGGATCAACGATGTGCTGAGCCCTGCGACGAGAAGAGTTGTCGACGAGCGCGGATTGGATCCCTCGAAAATTTCCGGTACCGGTAAAGACGGTCGCTTGACGAAGTTCGACGCCGAGTCGGCTCCGGTTCCTGGCGCTGCGTCTGCTGCCGTGGCCGTGAAAGCTGCACCTGCAATGTCCGGCCCCGCTGGCGGCTCGCGCCGTGTGCCGATGACCACGATTCGCAAGCGGATCGCGCAGCGCCTGGTCGAGGCCCAGCACAACGCCGCTATCCTGACCACGTTCAACGAGTGCGACATGACCGCCGTGATGGACCTGCGCGCGAAGTACAAGGACACGTTCAAGGAACGCCACGGGGTTGGCCTCGGCTTCATGGGTTTTTTCGTGAAGGCCTGCATTCACGCCCTGAGGTTTGTGCCTGAGGTGAACGCGTTCATCGATGGCGAAGACATGGTTTACCACGACTACTATAACGTGGGCGTGGCCGTTGGTACCGAGAAGGGCCTGATCGTGCCCGTGATTAAGAACGCTGAGAATCTCACCCTTTCCGGAATCGAGCTCGCGATCCGCGACTATGGCGCCAAAGGCAAGGAAGGCAAGATTTCACCGAATGATATGAGCGGGGGCACCTTCACGATCTCGAACGGCGGCACCTACGGATCGCTCATGAGCACGCCCATCCTGAATCCTCCGCAGAGCGGCATCCTCGGGATGCATAAGATCGAAGATCGCCCCGTGGTGATCAATAAACAGATCGTGATCCGCCCGATGATGTACCTCGCGCTTTCCTACGACCATCGCATCGTGGACGGAAAAGGCGCCGTTACCTTCCTCGTGAAGGTGAAAGAAGCGATCGAAGACCCGCAGCGTTTGATCCTCGAAATTTGATAAGGAAGCTCCTATGGCCGAAGAATTTGACCTAGTGATCATCGGCGCCGGACCCGGCGGTTACGTGGGCGCCGTGCGCGCCGCCCAGCTCGGCCTCAAAACCGCGATCATCGAGAAGGATCCCACCTTGGGCGGAACCTGCCTCAACGTGGGCTGTATTCCCTCCAAAGCCTTGCTTGAGTCTTCCGAAAACTTTTCGATGGCGAACCACGAGTTCGAAAGCCACGGCATCGGCGTGGAAAAAGTCACGATGGACATCACGAAGATGATGGCTCGCAAAGAGAAGATCGTGAAGGATCTCACGAAGGGCGTCGCCTACCTGATGCGTAAGCATAAGGTGCAGGTTTTCGAAGGCATGGGCAAGATCACGGGGCCCAATCAGATAAAGGTAACCAATAAGGAAGGCAACGTAGCCGAGATCACCGCGAAGAATATCTGCATCGCGACCGGCTCTGTTCCCAATACCCTTCCCACCCTGCAATTCGACGGCAAGCGCATCATCTCCAGCACCGAAGCCTTGAGCCTGACCGAAACTCCCAAGCACCTCATCGTAGTGGGCGGCGGCGTGATCGGCCTAGAGCTCGGCTCGGTTTGGCTGCGGCTCGGCTCGAAGGTCACGGTCGTGGAATTTACCGACCGTATCTGCGGCGGCATGGACGCACAGGCCTCCGACGCTCTAAAAAAGATCCTGGAAAAGCAGGGCTTCACCTTCCTGATGGGCGCAAAAGTTACGGGTGCGCGCATTGGCGACAAGATCGTTAACGTTAGCGTGGAAACCCGCGACGGGCAGAAAATGGACGGGCTTGACGGCGACGTTGTGCTGGTTGCGACCGGGCGCCGCGCCTTTACCGATTGCCTCGGCCTCGATGCCATGGGAATCGAAAGGGATAAAGCCGGCCGCGTAGTAGTCGACGAGCACCTGCGCACCAAAAAGTTTCAGAATATCTACGCCATCGGTGACTGCATTGCGGGCCCGATGCTCGCGCACAAGGCTGAAGAAGAAGGCGTTTGTGTAGCGGAAAACTGCGCCGGGAAAAAAGGCCACGTGAACTACCTCACCGTGCCCGGCATCGTTTATACTTGGCCGGAAGTGGCGAGTGTGGGCTATACGGAAGAGCAGCTCAAGGAAAAGGGCATCGAATACAAAGCCGGCAAGTTCCCCTTCACGCCCAATGGGCGCGCCAAGGCGATGGGCTTCACCGACGGCTTCGTGAAGATCCTCGCCGACAAGAAGACCGATCGCGTGCTCGGCTGCCATATCGTGGGCCCTCGTGCCTCCGACATGATCGCGGAAGCCGTGATTGCGATGGAGTTCGGCGGTAGTGCGGAAGACATCGCGCGCTCTTTCCACGCGCACCCCACTCTTTCGGAGGTGATGCGCGAAGCCGCGCTCGCCGTGGATAATCTCAGCCGGCAGATGTAGGTGTGAAGCACTGGCTTCTGTATCTGTGGAATTTCTACCCGCCTTTTTTTGGCTCGGGAATCCGGATCACCCACGTGGAGCCGGATTTTTCTGTGATCCGGGTGAGCCTCCGGCTCCGCTGGTGGAACGCAAACATTATCGGCACCTTGTTCGGCGGCTCGATCTACATGATGTGCGATCCCTTTCACATGGTGATGCTGATCAAGCTGCTCGGCACCAAATACCTGGTGCGCGATAAAGGCGCCGAAGTTCGCTTTCTCAAGAAAGGCGAAAATGGCGCGTACGTGCAGTTTGAAATTGATCCCCGCACGATCGCCGAGATCTGGGACTGCGAGGACGGCGTGCAGGAGCGGCAGTTTCTGGCACTCGTGCGCAACGATGAAGGCGAAGTGATCGCCGAAGTGCGCAAGTTCATGCACATCCGGCGGCTGGCGAACGACTGAGAATGTTGAGTGTATCGGTCAGGCCCAACTCTCCACGTGGAGAGTTGTCACCAGGCCAGCGGCTTGCCGTCCCGGAAAAAACCAGCTGTCGGCCCGCCTTCTTCGAGGAACGCCGCCCAGAGAATGCTGCTCACCCCCTGAGGAATGCTGCGATCCGCACCGCTGCCGCCCATGTCTGTCTTCACCCAGCCAGGGCAAACCGAATTCACGCGGATGCCTTTTCCCTTCCACTCCGCGCTTAGCCAGCAGGTTACGCCGTTAAGCGCAGTTTTCGAGATTCGGTAACCTGGATAGCCGGGCCCCATGTCGTGGAGCTCGCCCAACCCCGAAGACACATTCACGATATTGCCTTTACGCATAGCCACGAGAGGCGCGAGCGCGCTTGATAGCTGGAGCGGGCCGAGGGTATTGGTTTGGAGAGTTTCCGCGACTTTCTCCCGCACATAGCCACCATCGGCGTCGTTCATGATACCGGCGTTATTGATCAGCACGTCGATGCCGTCTTTGTATTCGCTGAGTAGCTCTGCAGAGGCTTTATTTATCGAGGCTGGGTTCGCGAGGTCGAGAGTAATGGCCTTCGCTGGGCGATCCTTTTTCTTTAGCTCCGCCATGCGCACTTCGAGCTTCGCAGCGTCGCGCCCGAGCAGCACTACCAGGTAACCTTTGTCGGCGAGGGCTTCCGCGCAGCCCCAGCCGAGGCCTCGGGTGGCGCCCGTGATCACTGCAATTTTCTTCGGCATCACTGGCCCACTTTCTGGCCCGCTTTCGGGAACGCGGTTTCGACTACGTAAACGGAATAAGCCGTCTTGGATTCGGTCACGGGAAACTGTTCCCACTTGGTTAACGTGCCGCTTGCCAGCGAGAACTGCACCTCGGTCGGCTCGCCCATGCGGATCGACCAGTTGCCCTGGCTCATCACCAGGCGATAATCGTTCCAGGTTTTACCGGCGTACTCTGCCTTCTGCACCACGCGATACTCTGCCACATCATCACCCTTGGAAATCAGGCCCGGCTCGCCGAAGCGCTCACCGAGTTTGAGGTTTTTGCCGTTCAGTGCTGTTTCGACGCGGCTTCGCAGCAGATCTGCGCTGCCTTCCGTGGGCTGAAACTGCTTGCAGAGCCAGGTTTCTCGCCCTTTGTTCCAGCACTCGTAGCCTTCTTTGCGCAGTTTATCGAGGCGAGCCTGGCCGCCATCGGTGAACGCGTATACCACTTCGTAGTGAAGCTTCATCTGCACGGAGAAAGTTCCTTGGAACTCGTAAGTGCCGGCATCCGGTGGCATTACCTCGGGGGCTGCAAAAGCAGTGGGAAGGGAGAGGGAAAAGAGAGCGAACAGGATCAGGGTTTTCATGAGGTCACTCCAAGTTTGTTGATCAAGGGATTGTCTGTTTTTTTCAGGAAGTAAGCCAGGAGCAGAAGCGAAGTGCAGGCGGGAATGAGAAAGCCCAGGTACTGGGCTTTGAGGAAAAAATAAGAGGAAATCGTGGAACCAAGCACGAACGACACAATGATTCCGGCCCTCGCTTTTGTGGCGAGCCGGTCGTGTGCGATTCTCTGAGGGCTCATCCTGCGCTCCCCGAAAAAAGTGCGCACGAGGCCGACCGCGAGGTCGGTGGTCACACCCGTCAGGTGCGTGGTGCGCACAACGACTCCCTGGCTGTTAGTGATCAGCGCATTCTGCAGCCCGCTCGCCAGGCAGAGCAGCACGAGGAAGAGATAGTCGTGCTTTATCGTGAGCTCCGTGCCGAAAGTGCCAAAGTGGCCGAACTCGCCCAGCAGTGTGGTGAAACTGATGCAGCTGAAAATCAAAAAACTTGGCAATGCGTAGTTTGCTTTCTGGCCGGCGGCGAGCGGCAGGTCAACAAAATAGGAGGTAATCATCGCGCCGAAAAGAAAGAAGATCGGCACGCTGAGCATACCGAGCGCCGCGCCCTCATGCTGATTGGCCAGCTCAAACCCGAAGTGGGTGGCGAAGCCCGTGGTGTGGGTCACGAATCTGTGGGCCGCAAGGAATCCCCCCGCGTTCACGCAGCCCGCCTGGAAAGCCAAAAGGCACCAGACGTAAATATTGCTGCGATTGAGGTCCACAAATCGATTCGGCAAAGTTACCTCGGCTTATCCACCACGGCGATCGTGCAGCGGGAAACGCATACCATCTTGCCTTCTTCGTTCTTAATTTCGATGTTCCAAACCTGCGTTTTTCGTCCAAGGTGAATTGGCCGCGCTTCCCCGTGCACCTTGCCCGCGCCCAAGTTCACGCCGCGCACGTGGTTGGCGTTGATTTCGAGTCCAACCACCATCTGGGATTCCATATTGATGTGCACACAGGCCGCGCAGGAGGCGAGGGTTTCCGCGAGGGCGACCGAGGCACCACCATGGAGCATGTTGTAATATTGAACAGTGCGGTGATCGACTGGCATTGTAGCCCGCATCGCATCCGAGCCCAGATAAGTCACCTCGATGCCAAGGGCATGCATCAAGGTAGTCGGGCCAGGTTCGCGGATTTTTTCCCACAGCATGGCTACATTTTCCGCGTGATGCTTCATGGCTTGGCCTCCTGGGGCGCGGGAGCGGGAACGGTTACAGGCTCGGCCGCTTTGCCTGTTGACTCCGCGTTTTTGGTTTCCCAGGCTACACGAGCGGAAAGAACACGGTCTTCGAGAGGTTTCGCCGCGAGTAGCAGGCGCACTTTCAAGTCACGCAGGCGGAAGATATTCACTCCGAAATCGCTGGGACTGTCACTGCGGGAGCGAGAGCGCGTGTCGATCGTGGAGTCGAACTCATTGTGTGGATCAGGGCGAACCTCGAGCACCACATCGTCGACAAAACGAAACGGAGACCACTCCATTGTGAATTCCGCGTGGAACTTCGCCTTATCTTCCATAACGAGCTTCCAGCCGGGAAGCTGCTCTTTAATCAACTTGAGGGCATCTTCGAATACGTCCTTTGCCGGAGCTCTCACCCGCAGGCCTTCGAATCCGGAATTCTTCAGCAGCTGGGTGGCTGCATTGGCCTGCTGGTATTCCCGGTCGATGAGGAGCGACTTGTCGAGGAACTCGGAACCCTTTTCTACCTGCACTACATAAGCTGGATGGAGAAACTTGGGAGGGTTGCGCACGTTGGAAGTGACGTCGCGGATCGGATTCATGTAGAAAAGATATCCAAGCCCTCCGAGCGAGATCAGAGCCACAAGGCCCAGCAGGATGGCCGGCCAGTTCGCTTCTTTGGAGCCATTTTTCAGGAAGGAAATGAACGCCACGAAAAACAGGATAGCAAGAAATACCACCCCACCGAGCGCGAGAGCCGCGCCGATCATCGGGGAACAAATTTCCAGCCACGCCAGCCCTGTGCCAAGAGAGACGGCGAGAACAGAAAATATCGTCAGGAAGGTAAGCATCTCAGGTTTGCCAGCTCTTCCAATAGTCTTTCAACTCAAGTGAGTCGCAGGAAGTATCGCGTTGCAGAGGCCACCGGGTATCGACCATCACGGCGTATTCGTTGGTGAAGGTCTTGTCCTTCACCTTGGCGGCGGCGGTGGGATGCGGGCCGTGCGGGAAGCCCGCCGGATGGAAACTCATCATGCCGGCGTGCAGGTTGGCGCGGCTGAAGAAGTCGCCGTTATGGTAGAAGAGCACCTCATCGTAGTCTATGTTCTGGTGGTAGAAGGGCACTTTGAGCGCGTCGTCGTCGGTCTCAAGCGGGCGCGGCACGAAGGAACAAACCACGAAGTTGGGCGCCGTGAAGGTGGTATGGGCCGAAGGCGGCAGGTGCGCGCGGTGGGAATTGAGCGGCATCAGTTGGTCCATATTGAGCTTGTACGGGAACAGGTCGCCTTTCCAGCCGATCACGTCGAAGATGCATTCTTCAAACTGGAAGCGCGTAGTCTCCCCCGCATGCTTCACTTCAACGTTTAGGCACTGGAGCGAGTTCTTCGAAAGGAATTCCTGCAGCGCCTCGAGGTTGGCCACATCAAGCTGGGCCGAATCGTAAAACGCGTTCTTGCCTACCATCCCGCGATCGGGCTCGCGGTAGTCGCCGGTGAAGTTTTCGATGAGCAAAAAGTGGGAGTCAGCCGTAGCCACAAAGGAATGCGCGAAGCACTTCTGGATCACGATATAATCGCCGGGGCGGTAAGTGAGCAGGCCATATTCCGTAAGAACGGCGCCCTCGCCCGAGTGGCAGAAATAAAGCGAGTCAGCGTCGCCATTGCGAAACGCGTGCAGGTCTTTTTCCTTGGAAGGAAACACCCATTGTGAGCTCATGCTTACGTCTTTGTTGAACAGGAGGCGCTGGCGCTTGCCGCTGCGATCGGCCTTCACAAGGTCGTACATGCGGGGTTTCAGCGGGCCGTCGATCACCTTCCAGCGCGTCGAAGGTTTCTTGCGGATAAGGTGTGACACCTGGCCGTAGAAGCCTTTACGTCCCTGTTCCTCTTCCACGCAGCCTTCAGGAATTCCTTTATGGGCCTGCCGGGTATATTTGCCTTGGGATGTGAAATACATGAGCCGAGCTTAGCACCACTTTCTCGACTGCGCGAAGCGTCAGGGGCAGCTCTTTTCTTTAGTTTTTGCTACTTTGGGGCGAATGCCCCAACCTTCCCTTCATGGCTTCACGCTGCTTCGCAACGGGCTGAAGTACGATTACCCTTTCCGCGAAAGCCTCTCGGGCCTGCGCGCGCTTTGCGATTCGGTGGTGGTGGCGGTGGGCAAGTCGGAGGACGGAACCGAGGAGGCTTTGAAGTCGTTCGATCTCGTCACGATTCCGACCGTGTGGGATGAGGCCAAACGCCAGGGCGGCGTGATTCTCTCCGAGCAGACGAACATCGCAATCGAGGAATTGCGCCGGCGGCAGTCTGCTTTGGGCTGGGGCTTTTACCTGCAGGCCGACGAGGCTATCTCGGAGCGCGACTTCGACTTGATACGAAACGACGTCTTGAAAGCGGAAGCTCAGGGTTACGACTGTATCTCTTTTCGTTACCTGCATTTTTGGCAAAGCTATGAGGCGATCGCGGTCGGCAAACGCTGGTACCCCCAAGAGATCCGCTGCGTGAAGCTCGACTCGAAAATCGAAAGCTATGGTGACGCGCAGAGCTTTCGTAACTGGACCAAAAAGCTCGAGAGCGAAGCCGTGATCTACCACTATGGGCACGTGCGGGAAGCGGCCGCCTATGAAAAGAAGAAGAAGGACTTTCACCGCTGGTGGCATAGCGACGCCGAGATCGCGGGCGTGATCGCCCGGGGCGAAAAGGGCGACCGTTCTGAGGAGACTTTGCGTTACCTAGGCCCCCACCCCTCTTTCATGATGGAAAGGATCAAGGCGCACGGCGGGTTGAGTGCTTCTTCTGACAGGGAAATTACCGTTTTTGGTCGTCAGAATGACTACTCACCCGAGTTTCTGAGTAGAGTGCGTGCCCGCCTTACCTGGACTTCGGAGCAGTCGGTGCTTCTTAAAGCAAAGCCTGAGGACGCTGTGTTGCTGAGTCCCCTGCCTTTGTTGGCCAGACTTTTCGGCGGTGGAAAGTTTTCGTCGGGGGTGGGACGCGGAATGGGCTCGCCGCAAGCGAGGGACTGGTCGCCGGAATTTCGGGCGCTCCTGAAATTTTCGGAAAAAGGCGTGAGGGTGGAATAGATGGAATACATCCAGCGCGTGCGCGCCAAAATGGGCCATGAGAAAGTTCTGATCCCGGCGAACGCGGTGGTGATCCTGAACAGCTCGGGTGAAGTATTACTTCATCTGCGCGACGACACCAGCACCTGGGGCTTGCCGGGCGGCCTAATGGACACCGGCGAAACCGTGCTCGAAAGTATCGAACGGGAAGCCTTCGAAGAGACTGGCGTGCGAATCAAGAATCCGCGCCTTTTCGGTGTTTTCTCGGGGCCGAAGTTTGAGGTCACCTACCCTAACGGCGATCAGTCTGTTCCCGTGGTTCTTGGATTTTATGCGACGGAGTTCGAGGGATCCCCGAAGGAAACCAAAGAATCTTTGAAGATTGGGTTCTTTGAGTTCACCGCGCTGCCGCTGAACATGAACCCGAGCCATCGCGGGTTCGTGGAGGGGTTCCTGGAGTTCCGAAAACGAGGCGCGGTTTATCCGTTGCTGAGCTGAGGCCACGTTTGACGCATCTGCGACACGTGAAAGACCCTGACACTAAAGGTAGTAGTGCAACATCAAGTAAGCCGAGTCTTCCCACTCACCGCTGACAAGCAGTGCTTTCTTCTGCATGAACACGAGCTCAAACTCGAAGTGCGGGCGCGGGTACCAAAGTAGGCCGCCGCCGAGTTGCATGGAGAAAGAATTCGCCGCGCTCAGATTGGTCTTGGAGAAATCCTCTACCCCGAGGATATGGAATCCCTTGAAAAGCTCGTAACCTAAGCGCCCGAAGTGAAAGATTCCCTTCTCTTCGGCAGCGGCTGGAGTCGCGTTGCGCTTGAACTGCAGCTCGGCCTCGCCGAGGAAATACAGCTTTTCCGTGAAGCCGAGCATTCCATGCGCGCCCAGGATCCAGCGCTTCTGCGTCGCGCTTTTTCCTCTCCAGAGATTTAGGCCGGCGCGGTATTTGTCGGCGAAGAAGCGTTCCACCTGCGCGTTTATAGCCTGCTCTTCCTGGCGCACGGCAGACTCCATCCGGCTTTCGGAAGCGCCGAGGGCTGCGTGCCAGGCTTCTCCGCTGTAGTGCGCTTCCACGGAATTGCGCTCGCTCTCATAGCCAAATCCCAGTGGCTGGCGGGTCGGCAAGGTGTGGTGAGCATCGTTGATGCCGAAGGCCGGCACGAATCGCCCGGCCTTGAGCTGGATCGTCTCCGTGAGCTGGCCGAGGCCGTAAAAGCGATTGAAGCCATTCACCACGTGGTTCTGCCGGTCGGGCTTCCAATAGGAGGCCACTGCCGTGACAGGGCCGGCCGTTACGCCAGCTTCGAGCGCGGTCTGCATCAGGATGTATTTTCCTTCGCGCACCCGCCGGGTCTCGCGATGAGTCTGTATTGCTCGCACGTCGCCGCCGATATTAAGCCATTTCGGCATCTGGTCTGGTTTTACGGCGCCATGAAGGAAGAGGCTTTCGTTCTCGTAGTTCCATGTGGAGAGAACTTCGCTCGCCATGCCTCGGCCGTACTCGTTGAGCAGACCGCCGCCGTTTGGGTTCACGTGGCAGGAATTACAGTTCACGTAGTGATGGCGAATCATTTCCGGGAACGCGTTTGCCAATGAGGGAAAGAGCAGCGGAGCCAAAACACAACCAACGTACAGCTTCAACCGGGTCAACATGGCTGATCCTTATCTTAGAATCTGAGAGTTCGCGCGGCTTACTTTTTGAGGGGCAGCTCGACCGCAACGTCGACCATATCAGCTACGGTTACACCGAGGTAGGAGGGAATTTCGATCGCAAAGTCGCTCAGCTTGATGGGGAATTTAGCCTGTACGAGTCCGTTGGCCGCCGTATAGGTTCCGTTCACTTCCTTTTCTTTCCCGTGCAGCTGCAGCGTTCCTTTGAAGGGCTTTTCGCCGCTGTTCGTCAGCGTGTTCACGAAGGTCGGGTCTACGGGAGCCTCCGTAAGCGTGAGCTTCGCGTTCGGGTGTTCTTTGACCTGCAGGTATTTGTCTTTCATGTGTTGAGTGCGCATATCTATACCCGTGTCGAGTTTGTCCATCTCGAAGGATACCGCGCCTTTTAGCTGCGCGCCTTCTACCTTCAGATCGGCGGCGGGGCCGGAAGAGGCCGTGCCGTGGATCTTGAGCATGCTCGGACGCCCGACCGCGAGGAAGGTTACCTTGCTGGCCCCCGGCTCGCTTTTCAAGTTGAGGGGTTTTTCCGGTGCGGCAATGGAGAGCGCGGGAGCCAGCAGTGCGGTGAGTAAAATGAGCTTCAGGTTTTTCATGGGGGCCTTTCTAATTGTTGGAAGATTGCGACTATTCCTTGGGCGCACCGGAGCGAATCCACTCCAGCAGCATGTTCTTTTCTTCGTCCGTTAACTGGGGCCTGTTGGGCGGAGGCATCTGCTCGAAGCCGCCAATATCCTGGATGCGGAACTCGATGTCTTTGATCAGAGGCGCGGTATGCTCGAAAGTGTCGAGTTCTGCTTTGTGGCAGCGCAGGCATTTCGGATCGAGCACCTTGGCTTTCACCACCGCGAAGGTAAGTTTCACGGGAGGCGGAGGCTCGACCGGCGGGGGCTCCACTGGCGGGGGCTCCACTGGCGGAGGAGTCACGGGCTGTTCTACTTGCCCCGGAACTTCCTGGGCTCCGGCGGCAACCCAGGCCACGATCGCGGCCTTCTCGTTGGCGGAAAGCTGGGAACTTGAGGCAGGCGGCATCTGGCGGTTGGGCCCAAGCCCCTGCACGCGATCGGAAATGTCGGAAGCCAGCGCTCTCGTTTCGGCATACGAAGCCACCCAGTCGTGGCAGCGAGCGCATTTGGGGCCGAGCGCAAGGGAGCGAACTTCGGCGAAGCTGAGCTTAGAGCCGTCGAACTTCACAAGTTCTTCAGGCTCCTTTTCTACCTTGTAGCTGCAGGACGAAAGCAGGAGGCACGAGAGAAGCAGGATCTTCGAATGTGTTCTTACGTTCTTCATCTGGTGCCTCCTTTTCATCGATTATGGCACTAATTCTTTATCACAAGTTGAGAATCATTATCATCAGGGTTGCTTATGACGCCGATAACTCGAAGCGTTGAGCAGCCGTACTGCGAGCCCTAGTCTTTGATGAAAACAAGCTGCCAGTCTGGGTAGTGGCCTTTCACATCGCCTGGAACTTTGTCTTTTTCGAAGTAGTAGAGCGGCAATCCCTTTAGGGTGAGCTGACGGGTGCCATCGTTACCCGTGATCGTACCGAAAGGGGCCACGATTATTGCATCTGCAGCTACGTGAAGGGTCGGCCAAACTTTCAGGCAGCCGCCTTTGCATACGCTTTTGCCTTCGGAGTCGAGGTCGAAGGTATACACCGACATGCCTTTGGCATCGGCGAGCACGACGGCCGGCGCGCCTTCAAAGCGAACCTGGCTGAGGCTCACTTCGCGGATTTTGTTGGCCACTTCGGCATTGGTTACAGTGAGAGCCATCGCGCTTTGCGCGGAGAAGGCCAGGGCGAGAATGGGTACGATCATCATCTTCAGGTTGGTCATATAGTTCCTTTGGTTACAAACATTTGGAGCGTCTCGAATCCTCCGGGGCTGGATCCGGCCGCTCGTCTGAAAAAGAACTTAGCTGCCTTTTTCTTGCTTTATAACTCACGGTGTCTTAGAAGAATGATGGGATTTGAAGGGATTTTTTGGTCCCCATTACCTTTTGGTTTCGCAACTGCGTTAAAGGATAGCCCTCTCCTATGACCCTGAAGCTCCATAAAGATCTCCTCGCCGGGCGCTACCGCATGGTGGCCGACGAGCTGCTCGACCGCGCGAGCCCCAAAGCCCTCTCCGAGGGCGACTCCGCGTCCCTGATCGGCGCGCTGAGCTTTCTCGGCCGCATGGACGAAGCCGAAGCGCTCTACGCCCGCCTCGAAAAGAAAAAAGCCAGCACGCGCGCGCTCACCGTAGCCCGCTTCTTTCTCGGCATCGCCTTTACTCGGCTCTCGGAGTATTCGCGCGCGCGTAAAATCTTTGCCGTAAACGACGTGCAGGCTGGCGGCACTTCGCTCGAGCGCTTCTATGTGCATCAGGGCAATGTTTTCTACGCCTACTATACCGGCCGTTACCGGGCCGCGATCAAGGAAGCCGGCTTTGCCCGTAGAGCCGCCCTTCGCTCGGGAGACCTTTTCGCCCGTGCCTTGGCTACCGACGCTTTCGGCCATTGCCGTGTGCTTGCTGGTGAGCTGAACCACGGACTGCGCCTGCTCGAAGAGGCTCGTGGCCTCGCTGTTAAGCTGGGCAACCAGAGCTTCGCCAACGCCACGGCCGTATCGCTCGAGCTCTACGATGCCGAGTTCGAACTTACTGGCAAAGAAAGCCTCGCCCGGCTCGAGAAGCGCTGGAGCCTGGTAGGCACCGAAGACAACTACTCGCTCGCCAACGTCGGCCTCGAGCTCGCCCGCCAGTACACGCGCCGCGCGCGGTTCCAGGACGCCTCGAAAATCCTCGAAACTGCCGCGCCTACGATTTACGCAAATCAGAATCGCCGGCAGGAAATCCAGCTGAACCTCCGACTTTCTGAGCTCGCCTATTGCCGAGGGGATTCTTTCTCTGCTCGTCATTACCTTCGCTTCCTTCGCCGCCTGCTCCACCGCGAAGCCGACTCCACTTTTGAGCTTGCAGCCGTCGGCCTCGAGCGCAAGCTCGCGTTGAGCGAAGGCAAGGCCAGCGAGGTGGCCGAACTCACGGCGCGCTGGAAAGAACTCGCCCGGGATTTCGGCACAACCCGTGACGACAATCTGCGGGTTCGCCTGGGTTTTCTCAAGGCGGAGAAGGAAAACCAAGAAGACCGCGTGCACCAGGCATTGCAGGCGTCTCGTCTGGCAGCCAATCTGCCGCTTAAATTGCGCCCGCTGCTCGAGCACGAGCATTTCTGTGAGGCCGCGCTCGCGCTCGGTTTGCAGCCGGGAGTCAACTCGCTCGCGATCCTTCCCCAGGGGCTGGGCTTGCTGATTCAAGCGCCATCCGCAATTGCCTGGGTGCCGTCTCCCCTTTCCTCCCTGCAGGCAAAGATCCTGCGGCTTCTCTCCGCAGGCGATGCCTCCAAAGAAAAACTGGTTGAGACGGTATGGGGCTACCGCTACGATCCGCTTCGCCACGACGCGACCGTCTACTCTGCCCTGAGCTCGCTGAGGAAATGCCTCGGAACTGCGGCCGACTGGATCGTGGCCACGGAATCGGGCTACCGTTTTTCAGCGCAGATTTTCTGGCAGCGTGCGCCCAAGCAAAGTTCGGAACCTGCTGAGTCCACCAAAATGCTCCCGCAGCGTGCGCTCAGCCCCGTGGATACCCAGCTTCTCTCCTTATTGAATCATCGGCAGATCGAGATTCTCGAGTGGCTGCGCGAACGGCGCTTTCTCGCGGTCGGGGAAATACGAACAAGATTCAACGTTTCTGAAATTACCGCGCTTCGCGATTTCGATGGCTTGCGCCAGCGTGGCCTCGTGGTAAGAAATGGGAAGGCGAGAGCCACCCGTTATACGTTGCCGGAAACTGGAGCCCCCCTATGAAAACCCTGACGACACTTTTGATTGGATTAACCATTTCTTTGAGCGCTTTTGCTTACGAAAAGCAGAAGGTGATGTATGAGATCCCCTCGCCCGACGCGCTAGTGCCCTACTCTCGCTTCCAGATCGAGTATGAAACCAAAAAGCACTCCGACGGCAGCATTGAACTCCGCTACGAGATGCCGAAGATGCTGCTCGGCCAGGAGCAGGAGTTCCGCTTCCGCGGCCAGGTGGACGATAAAGCGTCCTCGTTCACCCTGAAGGGGGCGAGCGGAGAGATGAAGTGCGACCGTTTCCCCGACTACGCGCTCTGCAATGTAGTGCACCAGAACGTGAAGATTGACCTTGATGCCGTGAAGGCGACGCTCGACGGAATGGATCTAACGATAGAAGAAAGGCTCGGGCGCTTCGAGCTGTCGTCCCTCGTCGCGCGCCGCGAAGGCGGAGACATGGTGGGAATTCTGCTTTATGTTCCTGGAATCGATTACTGAGAGCCGATTATTCCGGTAGGCAGTTGTCTTTTTTCAGCTTTGTCAGCATTGCCTGGTGGTCGAAGTAAGCGTCTGAAGCCGCGCCGTCGAGCGACAGACTTCCACGGTCGCGGAAAAAATTCTGGGCCTCTTCATTTCCGGCGTAAGCGAGCTTTGCGAGCGCGTCGATTAACTTCGCGGGAGGAACTTTTCCCCTCTTCGCTCCGGACGAAAATACTTTCACCTGCTCCAGTGTTTTCATCGAAGCGCCCTTGGGAGGCGTGAACGCGCATTTGGGTGCCGATCGGCGGCAGCCCTTCTCGTCGCAGGCGATATCAATTTCGTAAGAGGGAACGCGATCTTTCCCGATCGTGATCAGCTCCTGCAAAGCAAGGCTCCCCACCGTATTGGTTACGCGGTAGGCCTGTGTGCTTGTGTTCTGAAAAGCGGTGCCTGGTAGTTTCTTGCCGGCACTGCCAATCACGAAAACTTTGAAGGCGCTGAGCTCGTTGAAACCTTTTACCTTCTTGAATTTGCCACAGACGAACATGGTCTGTCCGGTGGGCGCGTGCACCACGATTTTTGATTTTTCTTGCCCACTGAACTCAGTTTCGCAGAGATAAGACGTGGTGCCGGCCGCATTTGCGCTAACCGAAAGGCAAAAGACGAGCAGCGCCAGCTCACGCATTACTTAAGGTACCCGCGCTTCATCTGGTCTCGCTCGATCGCATCGAAGAGCGCCTGGAAGTTGCCATTGCCAAACCCCCAGTGGTTCTCGCGCTGGATAATCTCAAAGAAAATAGGGCCTATCATGTTTTTGGTGAAAATCTGCACGAGGTAGCCCGCTTCGTCACCATCAGCGAGGAGCGCGAGCGATTGGAGCTTTCCTTTGTCTTCCCAGAGCAGGGGGAGGCGGCCACCGAGTGCCTCGTAATAGGTATCTGGTGGAGCGTCGAGAAAGCCAACTTTCTCCTTCATCAGCTCTTCGGTGGTATGGATTGCGTTCGAGCTGAGAAAGGCCACGTGCTGAATCCCTGAGCCTTTATACTCTTCCAGGTACTCGTTGATCTGGCTCTTGGCGTCGCTCGATTCGTTGATCGGGATCAGCACTTTATAGCCCGGGCTCACCATCACTTTCGAGATCAGGCCGGTCTTGAGGCCTTTGATGTCGAAGTAGCGCACGTTCTTGAAGTTGAAGATCTTCGAATAGAAGTCGCACCACTTGTCCATCTCGCCTTGCGGAACGTTATTGGTGAGGTGGTCGATCTTCAGTAAACCCTTTTGCGGAACGGGGGCTTCATGGGTCGCCTTGAACTGATTCCGCAGGTAGAATTTATTATCTACAAAGTAGATGAGAGAATCGCCGATGCCATAAACGGCGGGAAACGGCACGGTGCCTTCCCCCTCGAAGGGCTTCGCGCCGCGCTCGACCGCAAGCTCGTAAGCCTTCTGCGCGTTCTTAACCTGCCAGCCCATCGAGCAGGCGGAGGGGCCGTGGGCCAGGTGGAATTTCTCTGCGAATGAGGCCGGTTGCTCGTTGAGCAGGAACACGCACTCGTTTTGCTCGAAGTATTCTACTTTGGAGGTTTTATGTTTCGCTACGCGAGTGAAGCCGAGTTTCTTGAACAGCTCACGCAGAGCTTCTGGTTTCGCGCTGGTGTATTCAAGGAAGGCCATGCCTTCGATGCCGATTGGATTTTCCGCTTCGGACGGTTCAGGAAATGCCATGGAGCCTCCACTAATGCTTCACAAAACGTTTGCCCGACCCTATCACAGCGTGCGACCGTCGAAAAGCGAATGACCAAGCCCTTGCCCCCACTAAAGCCGCCCCAGTTTGACTCCACGCGTAGTAGGGTTGTAAGGATCGTGGAAGTTCTGGATGATTACGGGGTAGCGCAGTGAACGCTAAAGTTTCAGGTAAAGAAAATGCTTCGGAGGGTAAAGTAATCATATTTACCGATGGCGCGTGCTCGGGCAATCCAGGGCCAGGAGGCTGGGCGGCAATCCTTCTCTCCCCTCTCGGTAAAGTTAAGGAAATTGGCGGAGCAGAAGCGCATACTACTAATAACAAGATGGAGCTGATGGCCACCCTTGAGGCTTTACGTTTGCTGGCAAACGTAAAGCAGCTCTCCACAAAGGAAATCCGGCTCTATACGGATTCCAAATACGTGATCCAGGGCATCACGCAGTGGATTCATGGCTGGAAGCGCAATGGCTGGAAGAACTCCACCGGCGCTGATGTCGCCAACCGCGAGCTCTGGGAAGCACTCTCCGACGAGGTGCTCAAGAACAGCTTCAAGGTCGAGTGGCTATACGTGCCCGGTCACATGGGATTTGCCGGCAATGAACGCTGCGACGAGATCGCGGTGGCCTTCGCCAAGGGCTGGAGCACTGATCTTTTTCAGGGCGACGCCGCCTCCTATAGTGTGGATCTCACCCACCTGCCGGCTCCCGCCCCAATGGACGGATCCGCCAAACCCAAAAAGAAGGGTCCCCCCGTTTACCTGTCACTGGTGGATGGGAAGCTGAGCCGCGACAAAGATTGGAAGAGCTGCGAGGCGCGGGTAAAAGGTAAGGCCGGCGCCAAGTTTAAGAAAGTGGAATCACCTGAGGAAGAGGTGTCGATCCTGAAGTCGTGGGGCGTCTAAGCGGGTGACAGTTCGGTGACAAAATCCTCCTTCTTTCCGGATGCCTTTTCCGAGGGCTTATCGTAGATTGCTCCCATGAGCACAAAATCTATGACCAAAAAGAACAGCAAAGCTACGCCCGCAAAGTCCGTTTCCAAGGACTTCAAATTTACCCCCAAGTCCAACCTCGACTACCGCGTCTGCAAAGAAGCGATGGAAGACCCGGCGAAATTCGCCGAGCTTGCCCGCTGGGGACGCGAAGAGATCAAAATCGCCGAAACCGAGATGCCCGGCCTCATGAGCATTCGCAAAGAGTTCGGAAAACAGCAGCCGCTCAAGGGCGCAAAGATCACCGGCTGCCTGCACATGACGATCCAGACCGCCGTGCTGATGGAAACTCTTGTTGCTCTGGGCGCGGAAGTTCGCTGGAGCAGCTGCAATATTTTCTCCACGCAAGACCACGCCGCCGTGGCGATGGTGGCTGCGGGAATTCCTACCTTCGCCTGGAAGGGTGAAACGGTGGAAGAAGCCGACTGGTGCATTGAGCAGACGATCGTGGGCTGGGGCAAAGAAGGCTTCAACATGATCCTCGACGACGGTGGCGACCTCACCGCGATGGTTCACAATAAATTTCCTCAGCTCCTGAAAAACATCATCGGCATCACCGAAGAAACCACCACGGGTGTTCACCACCTGATGCTTATGATGAAAAAGGGCTCCCTCAAGGTTCCCGCTATCAACGTGAACGATTCGGTAACCAAGTCGAAGTTCGACAACCTCTACGGCTGCCGCGAATCCCTCGCTGACGGCATCAAGCGCGCCACCGACGTGATGATGGCCGGCAAGGTTGCTGTGGTCGCCGGTTACGGTGACGTGGGTAAAGGCTCCGCACAGTCGCTTCGTATGTACGGCTGCCGCGTTTTGATCACCGAGATCGACCCCATCTGTGCCCTGCAGGCCGCGATGGAAGGTTATGAAGTGACCACGATGGAAGAAGCCGTGAAAGAAGCCGATATCCTCGTTACGGCCACTGGCTGCACCGACATCATCACTAAAGAGCACTTCGAGAAGATGAAGGACGGAGCCATCGTTTGTAACATCGGCCACTTCGATATCGAGATCGACATGGCCTGGCTCAACGCCAACTCCAAGATGACCGAAGTAAAGCCTCAGGTGGATATCCACACCATGAAAAGCGGCAAGCGCGTGATCGTGCTCGCCAAGGGCCGTCTTGTGAACTTGGGCTGCGGCACTGGCCACCCCTCTTTCGTAATGAGCAACTCGTTCTCTAACCAGACGATCGCCCAGATCGAGATGTTCACCAACCGCACCACGGGCAAGTACAAGAAGGTAGACGTTTACCGCCTTCCTAAAGAGCTCGACGAGAAGGTTGCCGCCCTCCATCTCGAAAAAATCGGCGTGAAGCTCAGCAAGCTCACCAAAAAGCAGGCGGAATACCTCCACCTGTCGCCCGCAGGCCCCTTCAAGCCCGAGCACTATCGGTACTAAGAAGCGCTGACTGGCAACAATAAGCCCGTAAGTTTAATAACTTACGGGCTTTCTTCTATTTTCTTCCGGGGGCCGGGAGTTTTGAAATGCGTACTTGAAATAGACCCATCACTTGGGGTATTTACGCAGTGCAGCATTTGACTCGTACATAGGGGGACTTCATGGAGCTGCAGTTTTCTGCATCGGCCTTCGCCAGCGCTAAGAAGAAATATCCGTTCTCAAATTTCCTCGGCGAGTTCTGGCTCGTGTACCTGGCTGCCGCTTTGATTGCTTCTTACGGCCTGAGCGCAGGTTTCATCACCTTCGCCGTGCTTACCCCAGTGCTCCTGCTAGCCCCGATTTGCAACTACCTCGCCTATCTGCTCTACGTAAACGTGCAGAAAGACGAAATCCTCGGACGCCGTTAGATTCCGATCACGAACAGGCTGCCATTCTTTATCTTGTCGATAAGCCCTCTGGAGATCTTTGGGTCTACTGCGGGGCAGCCCCAGCTGCGTCCGGCGCTCGCCGCGAGCTCGTTCACGTAGTTCGCGGGATGCATCACGATCGCGCGGTCGAGCGCATTACTGTTCGTGCTTTCCATTCCCTCGAGCTTCAGTGAGTAGCCATTGCCGCCATTGTAGGTGGCATACGTATGGTAGATCCCGAGCGAACTCATCTTTGAGCCTGGTGTGTTCGAGAACTTCGTGGCGTAGCCATCTCCGTCGGGATCAGAGTTCTTCCCGGCGGCTACATTGTGCTTCACCACAGTGTCGTTCGAGAGGTCGAAGAGGAAGAGGCGTCGCTTGCTGGAGTGCAGGCTGAAGTCAATCAGTGTCGCGTAGCGGGGATTTGGCAGCGTCGCGCGGGCGCGGGAGTAGTAGGCAACCGCGCGGTCATAGATGCTGCGTTTCAGACCCCATTCCGGGTCGAAGGCTGGAAAGCGCAATGTCGAGCGTGGCGGGTCTTTGGGGTTGGCACCGTATTCTGGCGCTGACTGGTCGGGTTGGTCGCCGATGGGGGCGTTGATGTTCTGCTCGGTGCAGTCGGCGGCGTTGCAGGTTTGTTCCGTTGAGTCGTTGGCGCTGCTGCCGCCACAGGCGGAAAGGATCAAAAGGATCCCGAGGGACCAATACTTCGTGTGTGTGTGCATTCGTAAAGGTTCGGGCGGTAGAATGCCCCATTAAACCCGGCAGCGTGTAATGTGAGCTTTTGTCTGAAGTTGTTACGGAACCGAACGCCTTCACTCACTTAAAGAGTTTTAATTTTCAAATGAAAATTCTTTAATATGTAAATAAACTAAATTTATTCTTGTGCCGAATCTGGCTGGCATGTTCGGAACGCGCGCATGGCATTTTTTGCTGGAATGCAGAGTCGCATTTTCGTGCAAGGCATTGAAAGTAAAGGATTAATTGACCAGAATTGGCCGTTGATTTTAGTCGGGTATCTTGGTATAAGCCGACTACCCTACTACCTACTCAAGGAGTTTTTCCATGCTTCGTTCTTTTTTTGCGCTCGCCGCTTTGACCGTTCTTCCTCTCGCGGCTCAGGCCGATGAATCCTCAACCAACCTTGCCTGCCAAGGCGCCGGCGAAATGGCTGTGCAGGTGGAAGTTTCGGAGCTCTCCGCTTCGAGCTATATGCAGATCGCGGGTATCGACATTCCTGCCCTTCGTAGCTGCATGGGTTGGGCCCACGGAAATCCTCGAATGGGCGGTTCGTGGCGTTGCCCCCATGGCGCGCTCGGCTCCGACGTACGCTACGAAATTTATCCGATCATGCGTCCGACGAACGGCGACAACGCTTACGTGCGCATCGTGAAATGGGATGGCGACCGCGCCTCGAAAATCGACCTCAAAGACTGCGAATAAATTCACCGCGGTTGCCCTACGCAAAACTACTGGGGACTATTTTAGGTAGATATCGAACCTGACGGTCTTCCCCGGCACTACATAGTCGGGCTTGCGCGTGTTTGTGATCTCTTCCGCGTCGTCGGACCGCTTCACCACCACGCGCTTTTTTGCGCTTGCCCAAGCGGCGGCGAAGAGCTCTTCTGTGTCGCGATCCTCCCCGATCAGCTCGCGGAACAGAAACATCTCCTTTTTTGGCTTTGCTGTTGCGGAATCGTCGGCCGGGTACATCGGGTCGAGGTAGACGGCGTCGAATTCTCCAGGATGAGCCAGAAGGAAGTCTTTGCCGTCGCCGAAGTGGAAGAACATAGGGCTGGACTCGAAGCGGCCCGTATCCTTCACGCGGCTCAGGGCATCGAGCACGAGCTCGGCGGGGATCGGATTGCGTTCGCAGGCCACTACTTCGAGCTCCTTGAACGTGGACAGGAAAAACGCGTCGTAGCCGAGGCCACAGGTGGCGTCACAGACAGTGCGCACCCCTTTCTTGAGGCCGATGGCTTTAATGAGAATGTCGTTTTTTGTGGCCGAGCGCCACCGGCGGGCGAAGTCACCGCCGAGGTAGTCCACGCAAAGCGGGCGGAATTCCGGGTGATGGGAAGTGTGGAGGTAGAGAGCGTCTTCATCGAAGAAGAGCATCCACTCAGCCCGTTCCGGCGGCTCCTCGCTCACTACGAGCTTGCAGCCAAGACGAAGGGCGAGCTTAAGACTTTCCGAATCTTCCTTGCTATCACTCCAGACAACGAAGCCGGGCGGGAGGCCCGCTTCAGGCATGCTGGCTGGTGCCGCGGTGGGCGTTCACGATACGCTTCCAAACGTCGGGCTTACTGAGGCCCGTGAGCTCCTTTGCGGAAACTCGGTTCGGCAACACAGGGATCAGCGATTGCGTGAGTGGCTCGCTCAGCGTGAGGTTCTTGTTGGCGAGCACTTCGTCGACCCGGTCGATCGGCGTGAAGTGGGGCACGGTCTGCAGAACTTCGGGCGTTTCCTGCACGATCTTGTGGATCGTGGTGAGGGTCTCGATGAAATCATCGAGCTCTACCTTGGAGTAAGTTTCGGTCGGCTCCACCATGAGGCCGAGCACCTCTGGGAAGGCGACCGTGGGGGCGTGCATACCGAAGTCGAGGAAGAGCTTGCCGATCCGAGGAATCACCACGGCTTTGGGCATTCCCGCGCCTTCCACCTTCAGGAAGCTCTCTTTCGAGAGCGTCAGGATAAACTCATGCATCCGCGGCGTGGATTCGGCGCCGATCGGCAGCGTGGGATAGAGTTTGGAGAGCGACTGAAAGAGGTAGCGCGCAGACAGCACCGCCACTGCGCTCATCTTCGATACCCCTTCCCGCCCGAGGGCGCGGAGGTAGGTATAGCAGCGGATCTTGTGCCCGAAATTTCCGAGGTGGCGCTGCACTGAACCGATGCTCTTTTTGGGCTTCTCGAGGCGGTACTCGCCTTGCGCGTTTTTCACACACTGGTAGCCGGGAAGGTAGTCGATCAGCGCGGCGCTCACAGCTACGAAAGCGTCGCCCGGGCCACCACCTCCGTGCGGAATCGACCAGGTTTTGTGGGTATTGTTGTGAACTGCGTCCACACCCAACTTTCCGAGATCGAGCCAGCCCGCGATGGCATTCATGTTCGCGCCGTCCATGTAGACGAGGCCGCCCACTCCGTGCACGAGATCAGCCACGGTTTTGAAGTTACTCTCAAGAACGCCGGAGGTATTCGGGTTTGTAACCATCACGCAGGAAATGCGCGTACCGTATTCAGCCACCAGGGCCTTTACCTGTTCGATATTCATCTGGCCCGTAGAGTCGGCTTCGATGAGCTTGATGTTCTCGGCTTCATAGCCGGCCATAGTGGCGGTGGCAGGGTTTGTGCCGTGCGCAGAGCGCGGGATCAGCACGATATCGCGCAGCATCTTGTTGCGGTCACGGTGGTAGGCCTGGAATAACTTGAGGCCGACCAGCTCGCCTTGGGCACCGGCCATGGGTTGCGTAGTGACGGCGGGAAGCCCCGTAATGGCCTTGAAGTATTCCTGCGTGAGGTAAAGGATTTCGAGTGAACCCTGCGCGTCTTCTATAGGAGCTTGGGGGTGGAGTTCGGCAAAACCCGGGAGAGCGGCGGCCCAGTCGTTGATGTAGGGGTTGTACTTCATCGTGCAGGAGCCCAAGGCGTAAATATTGTCGTCGGGGCTCACGTTCTGCTCGCCGAGACTCGAGTAATAGTCTTTGATCTTCTGTACGGGAATCTTCGGCAGGTTCACGCCGCCCTTGCGGAGCGCGTGGGCCGGAATCGCGGGCGCCTTTTGCGCTGCCTTTGCACCGGGAAACTCGGTTCTGAAAAAATTCACGAGCTTCTCGAGGTCGGCTGGGCCGTGGCGATCGGTGAAGGAAAGGAGAAGCAGGTTGCCCTTGCCGTTAACTCGGGAGGAAATGTCCACGCCCACGTGCAGGTCGGCCTTGCGGGCGGCCCGGATGAGGTCGCTCGCGGGGCGGGAAAGCTTCAGGCATACTTCGTTCCAGAAAGGCGCGTCAGGGAAAGCGAGCTCCACTCCATTCAGAGCGGTGAGCTTTTCGACGGCGACTTCGGCGTTCTTGCGGGCAAGGGCAGCGGAAGCCGCGAGGCCTTCGTCGCCTCTTTCGAGCAGAGCGGCGCCGGCGAGAGTGGCGAGGTAGCTCTGGTTGGAGCAGATATTCGAGGTAGCCTTGTCGCGCCGGATATGCTGTTCGCGGGTCGCGAGCACGATCGCGAACGCGTCGCGGCCTGAGATATCCTTGCCTTTGCCGATGAAGCGGCCTGCGGTCTGGCGGATGTCATTCTTGTGCTCGGGATTATAACGGATGCCGAACATGCCGAGGCCGGGGCCGCCAAAATTCGGGGCGATGGCGAGGTGCTGGCCTTCTGCCATAAACATCGAAGCGCCAAGCTTGCCGAAAGCGGCTGGCGGTTTGAGGGCGCCGCGCGCGATCGTCATCGGGTCGACCACAGCGACGGATTTGGCGCCGAGTTCTTCGGCGAGGTCGGTCAAGGCATCCACATCTTCCAGCAGACCTAGGAAATTCAGCTGCGGGAACGCAAGGCAGGCGAGCTTTTCGCCCGCGGCGCGGCCTGCGGCTTCCATCGCAGCCATGTCAACGCGGCCGGTGGCAGGGTTCGGCGGAACAAACACGAGCTTGAGGTCGGTTCCTTCGGCCAGGGTGCGTACGGTTTCCAAGTCGCCGGGGAAAAAACTTCCGGCGAGCACAGCGGTATCGGAGCCATCCCGCAGGCGCTGCGCGCATTTGAGCGCCTCGAAGAGGCCGGTCGAGCGCTCATAAAAGGAGGCATTCACGGCCTCGAAGCCGGTGAGCGCGCTTACCGCACACTGGTAAATCCAGATTGAGGTGAGCGTGCCCTGCGAGCGCTCGGGTTGGTAAGGGGTGTAGGCGGTGGTAAGCTTGCGAATCCCGAGAACGTGCGAGATCACCTCGGGAACTTTATAGTGAGGGAGCCCGTCGCCGAGGAAGGAAAGGCGAACATTGTTTTTCTTCGAGAGAGCGTGCATGTGGGAGAGCAGATTTTCGTAGCTCAGCTCTTCGGGAATCGCCGCACCACTGGCCGGCATACGCGCCGAGGGAGGGAGGTGCGAGTAAAGATCCTCGAGTTTTTGGAGGCCAAGGCTTTTGAGCATTGACTGGATTTCGCCATCGGAGGCGCAGATATAGTGACGCTTGAGCTCGCGGGGGAGTTTTTGTGGCTCATAGGGCAAGCCAGGCAATTTGGTGGTGTTCATGTTCCTTCTCTTACCACGGAGAACTGATTTTCGGAGGCATTTTGAAGCTATGATGCAAGGCAGAAGACTACGATTTTGCTTTCGTATTTCCCTCTAACCTTGTTAGTGTTTTTCCGACCTTCCATGTTCACAGGAGCTAGCAAATGAATCGCAGCTGGTGGCTACGTTTTGGCCTTTTGAGTTTTTTCTTTGTCGTGGCCGTGGTGCACGTGATCCCCACCGTGGGAAATCTCAACCTGGAAACCACGAACTTCCCCTTCAAGAAAAAGGTGAATCTGGGGCTAGACCTTCAGGGCGGCCTCTACATGGTTTACGGAGTGGATTTCAAAAAAGTGTATACGGAAACGCTCACCCGCTCCGTGGATGGGCTGCTCAATCAGCTCAGTAAGGAAAACATCACTGCCAAGATGGGCAATGTCGACATCAGCGTGGAAGAAGATCCGAACGTGAGCGTGGAGTTCGACCAGGCTAGTGAGGCCAAGGTGAAGGATGTTCTAGACAAGCAGCAGTACGCTCTTCGCATCATGGACCGCAAGGCTGGCTCTTTCACTCTATCCCTGGCCCGCGAGTATCGCTCTACGATCAAGGAGCATACGCTCAGCCAGAGCGTGCAGGTGATCCGCAACAGGATCGACGAGTTCGGCGTATCAGAGCCCTCGATTACCACTAAAGGCGAAAACCGCGTGGTGGTGGAGCTGCCCGGCGTAAAAGACGTGGAGCGCGCCAAGGCGCTGGTGGGCCGCACTGCGCGCCTCGAGTTCAAAATGGTGAATACGGAAGCGCAGCTGAACCTCGGCGAGCTGATTGCCGAAACAGAGAAAAGCAAGGGCTTCAGCTACAAGGAAGGCGAGAAGTTTTCTGACTACGTGGGTAAGCTGAATGAAGCCCTCAAAGGCAAAATTCCCGCCGATTCCCAGGTGCAGTTCGAGCGTAAGCCGGGCAACCAAAACCTTCCTTTCCTGCTCCACTCTAAAGTGGAGATCACGGGCAACGAACTTTCTGATGCGATGGTCACCTTTGATCAGGAGCAGCAAGCCCCCCAAGTCAGCTTCCAGATGAACCCTCGCGGCGCCGTGACTTTCGAAGACCTCACCCGCAATAATGTGGGTAAGCTTTTGGCTATTGTGCTCGACGACGTGGTTTACTCCGCGCCGCGCATCAATGGCCCGATCCCTGGTGGCTCGGGCGTGATCACGCTCGGGTCCACGGGAGGCGACGAAGCTTTTAAAGAAGCGCGCGATCTCGCTATCGTACTGCGCGCTGGCGCCTTGCCAGCCCGGCTCGACCTTCTCGAGCAGCGAGCGATCGGTCCTTCGCTCGGCGCTGACTCCATCAAACACGGCCTCACCGCGTCTTTTGTTGGCTGCACGCTGATTTTCATCTTTATGCTGATTTACTACAAGATGAGCGGCGCGGTGGCTGTAGTGTCGCTGATACTGAACGGCCTTTTCACACTCGCGATCCTGATCGGTATGGACGCCACCCTCACCCTCCCCGGCATTGCGGGCCTCGCGCTCACGATCGGGATGGCGGTGGATTCCAACGTGATTATCTTCGAGCGGATACGCGACGAGCTTTTCGAGGGCAAGTCGGTGTCTGCGGCAGTGCATGCCGGCTTTGACAAAGCCTTTGCCTGCATTTTCGACGCGAACATCACGCACGCGATCGTGGCCACGATTCTCCTGAATTTTGGCACCGGCCCGATGCGGGGCTTTGCGGTTACTCTCCTGATCGGGATCGTGACCACCCTGTTCTGCGCCGTTACGGTGTGCAAACTCTTCTTCGACTACTACCTGGAAGCCAAGCAGAACAAGCTTGAGTCGCTCAGTATTTAAATTGTTTTTGTACAGCATTAGCTAAAGAGGTAAACGTGCTTCACCTGATTCCGACCACGATCAACTACGACTTTCTCAAGATGAGTAAGCCCTTCGTCTGGTTTTCCACTGCTTTCGTGATCCTTTCGGTGGTTCTGCTTTTCACCAAAGGCCTGAACTACGGCATCGACTTTACAGGCGGTGCCGAGGTGCAGGTGTCTGTTCCGGCTGGCTGGGATACCGGAAAGCTTCGTGAAGTGCTCAAGGGCGGAGGCTTTGGTGAAGCCTCCGTAATCCGGATCGAAGACAGCAAGCGCAACGAATTCCTGATCAAGACGCAGGTGAGCGACGCTGACAGCCCGATCGTGGGCGACAAAATCACCAAGCTGCTCGGCTCGAGCCTCCAGGCTGGCGAGTATGAAGTGGAAAAAGTAGACGTGGTAGGCCCGCAGGCAGGCTCCGAGCTGCGTACGTCGGCTGTAGTGTCGGTGCTCATGGCGGCATTGGGTATTCTTATTTATATTACCTTTCGCTTCGACGTGCGTTTCGCGCCCGGCATCGTGCGCGCGCTGCTCTTCGACGTGATTTCGACCTTGGGCGTATGGGTAATGATCGGCAAAGAGTTCAACCTTTCGACCGTTGCCGCCCTGCTTACGATTGCGGGTTACTCCTGTAACGACACCATCGTAATTTACGATAGGATCCGCGATTTCCAGAAGTCACACCCTGGCGACAGCCTTTACGCGGTGGTGAACCGCTCGATCAACCTGAACCTCGGCCGTACCGTGCTCACGGTGCTTTGCACGAACTTCGTGGTTGTGAGTCTATGGCTGCTCGGCGGCCCCGTGCTCGGCGACTTCGCGCTGTGTATGCTGATCGGCTTCTGCATCTCGATCCCGTCGACGATTTTCGTGGCGAACCCGATGGTGATCTACATGGAGAAGCGTGCGAACGCGAAAGATCAGAAGGTAGACACTTCGCGACCGAAGCATGCCTAAATTCTCTCTGCTGTTTCTGAGTCTGCTCCTTCTGTCGTGCTCCTCCCAGGAGACGATCAAGGGGCAGATCATGGAAGAGCAGCTCGAGATGGTTTCCCAGAAGGGAAAAACAGCCGGTAAGGAAGACTCGGTCAGCACCGCCCCCGGCATGATCCCGGCAGACTGCGAGGCTCTGCTCAACAAGAGCCAGGCCTGGGGTTACGTGCCCGGGCAAAAATGGAAAGCGGCAAGCCCCGAGCAGATGATGGAAGTCGCAAAGTTCTTCGGCGAGTTCCGGCTCGTGCCGGTGGCGACTTCGGAGGCGATCCGCTTGTGGGAAGCCGGAGGTCCGGCTCTTGGCCCGGAGTCCCAGCTTTGTGATGTGTTTCTTTCCCAGACTTTCCTGCAGGCTGCGATCGACTTTTCCTGGGGCAAAGCAGAGCGACTGGAAGCGGGCAAGCAGCTCCACCGGTTTCTGCTCAATCAGCAGGCGCTCACCCTGCCGCTCGCTCACCGCGCGCTCGCAGCTCAGGCTTACGTGAGCAGCGTGAGGCGGGGCCTCATGCCAGGCTCTCACGCCAAGGCCAAAGAGCTCGGCACCTGGCTGGAAAAAGAGATGATCGCCGCGACGGATGAGAAAAAAGAGCAGGCGCTTTCGGGGAAGATCCGTAACCGCCTCGGCGCCCTTCTGCCTCTGCCCTGATTATTTGCGCAGGCTGCAGCTCGTGCCGCCGCCAGTGCCAAAAAAGCCGGAATTCTGAACACAGGTCAACCCGCCCACGCTCTTTATTGTGCGGCCAAAATCCTCGCGTTCTTCGACTTTCAAGGCTTTGTAGATCGCCTCGTGTCCGCCGCGCGTGAGCGCGCAGTCGAAATCAACGAGACTGCCGGCCGCGGAATACACGGTGAACAGGCAGGTGAGCCCGCCTACGGTGCGAGCCTGCACGTAGGCGTCTTTGCAAGCCTCGGTATCGTTGCAGTGCTCGGTGGCCTGAGCACGAAGGGCCAGGTAGATCTCGTTCGGTTCGTAGGTGGCGGCGCTGGCGGAGGTGGCAAGAAGGGAAAAAAGGAGGGTGCTGAATAGCTTCGTCATAATGAGCTCCAAGAGGTTCTAGGGGGGCACACTATAACCCCGGCTGCGCGCGAACGCGCTGAGCACGTTGCGAAACTGGGCGGTCGAATTTTCAGGAATTGGGAAAAATGACTAAAGCTCAATCATTTAGCTTGTCTGCGAGCTGGCGGATCTCGGGAGACACGCCTTCTTCGTCGACTGGAGCGCCCGAAGCTTTAGCGAGGTCGCGCAGATTGCCCAGGCACAGGGCGCGCACGGAAGTGCTGAGTTCGCTGCGCCGGGCGCACGTGCCGTAGAACTGGATTCCCTGGGGGGCCAGCGTTGGGTCTTTCTCGATGGCTTCCGCTACCTTGCCGATCTCCGTGCCAGCCGCGAACAAGGCGGCCGGGGTCTTGTGCTGCTCGGAGGGCTTCAGTTTGCTGATATCGGCGCGGGTGGGTAAGCCGGCCTGCGTCTTTTCCAGAGTCTGCTGGAAGTCGGCAGGCGGCTCTTTGGGTGCCTGCTTGGCAGGCGCGGGCTCCGCGGTGGGCTTCGTGGTGTAGATCTGGGTGAAGGTGCTGTTGTCGGTCGAAATGGCGAGGGGCGCGGAGCCTGGTAGCTCATTGCCCACATTGCCGGTTCCACGGCTCAGGAACCAGATTCCTAGGCCGAGGAAAAGAATACCGGCGACCATGGCCGCCGATTTACTCATAGACGGCGGCCTTCAGGCGCGTCGTCCCACTCGGTGCGAGCGGTCGGATTCACGCGAGTTTCGGAGTCGAGATAGAGAATGCGAAGGTTACTGCGTTCCACGGCGCTGCAGCCCACGCAGGAGTTCATGAGCGCTTTGGTGGTGAGAGAATCGATCCGGTAGGGGCCGTTCAGGTTGTCATCGCAGGCGGACTGGCCGGCGTAGTCGTGGCCAGCGGGGCACTTGGCATGGAGGAACCCTGCTGTTTCTTTGTTGCCGTCGCTGTGGCGGGCTTCGTGGAGGAGTGTCGCGAGTTGGAAAGCGCGCACGGCGTTGGGCTGGTTGGCGGGAACCACTCCGAGGAGGCCATCGCCGATAATCAGGATGCCCGCGCGCGGCGAGGTGAAAGGAATCGTGCCGACGCCATCTGCATTGATACCCAGGAGTTCGCCTTTTTTCTTACCCATCAGGTAGAAAAGCGCGCCCACATTCGCCATCACAACGCTACCCTTGTTGGCGCCTTCGCGAAAGGCAGGAGGAAGGATGCCGGGATTTTCAAACTGGTGGTTCTTGCTTACGCTCACGAGCTTTGAGGCGGAGGTACTATCGTTGATCACGTACTGCACGCGGGTCTCGAGCCAGTCACGCACGGTGCGGGCGTCGCCGCGGCCGATCTTCATGATGTTGAGCAGGCGCTGCTCGGAGTTCAGAAGCTGGTTGGATTCGAGGAAACCCAGGGCGGTCTCGATCGCGCCGCGCTCTTTCCCTGTGAGGCTCGAATCAAAGAAAATACGGCCATTCGAGGTTGCGGCGCTTACAGGCGAAGGGTCAACGATGGCCTGGTCTTTTTTGTCGTCATTATCTTTGGCACAAGAGGAAAGTACGGCGACGGTAAATAGGGCAAAAAGCGGCAGACGGCCAGGGAACTTCATAGGCTGAACCTTTCTAAGAAGGAAACGGGGAAGCGGAACTTACCCCGGCAAACCTTTTAAGTCAATCAAAGGAAAAGCTCGCTAAGGGCTCAGGATCCATAGCGATTTTCGCTGGCCGTTTGATCAGCCAGGATTTTCTGTATTTCCTCTTTTTTCCAGACCCGGCCCTTCCCTACCCCTGGGCAGAAAGCAGCAACTTCCTTTGCCCAGCCTTTAGCACTCATCGTTTCCGGCCAAAAAGGCCAGGTTCGGCACTGGGTCGGTCTCGCCTCGTAGACTCCGCAACGCTTGCCATCCAGAAAGCGGCAGTTTTCGTTGAAGTCGCGCAGCTTCCAGATCCCGTCCTGCTTTTCACAATACTGACGCGTGAAAGCGCCGGTGCTGACTTTTAACAGCCGGGCCATTTGCTGCCGGTCAGAAAGCGTTACGTATACGTATCCGTACTGCCCACGCGATACACAACATTTACCCGAGCCCTGGCATTCAAAGCGAACGCCCTCATGCCACCAGGGCGAAGGAGTTTTCTTCAGATTTGCATTAGGTGTTGGCATTTTGTGATTCGCGGCGCGCTTTCCAGATCTCATATACCATTGGCAGCACCGAGATCACGATAATGGCGAGCACTACGGCCGAGAAATTTTTCTTTACCACCGGAATATTTCCGAACAATACGCCGGCGCCACAAACGGATACAACCCACACCACCGCGCCAACCACATTGTAGATGGCGAACTTGCGGTAGGTCATCGTACTCATGCCGGCCACGAAGGGAGCGAAGGTACGCACGATCGGAACATAGCGAGCGAGGATGATCGTCTTTCCGCCATACTTCTCGTAGAACTTATGGGTTTTATCGAGGTACTCACGACGAAAAATTCTAGAGTCTTTGTTCGAGAAGAGTTTGTGCCCCGCATATTTGCCAATGGAATAATTCACTGCGTCGCCAAGAATCGCGGCTGTTATCAAAACCACGCAAAGGATCGGAAGCTGGAGGTAGGCGTTGTCTACCATGGTGAGTGCGCCGAGCGCGAAGAGCAGAGAATCTCCCGGAAGAAAGGGAGTCACGACCAGGCCCGTCTCACAGAAAATTACCAGGAAGAGAATGATATAGATCCCCGGGCCAAATCTTACGATCCATTCGTTCAGGTGTGCGTCTAAGTGCAGCACGATATCGATGAACGTGTAGAGCAATGCAGTCAATTCAGAGAAGAATTCCATGGGGGAACTGTACGGAATTCAGGGTGGTTGCGCAAGGTTGCGCACACTACTTATTGCGCAAGGTTGCGCACACTACTTATTGCGCAACTTTTCGGGGCGGGATAAATTCTTCTCAACCACGAAAGGCCTAAAAATATGTTTGACCAACTCCAGATCCCCAAAGAATTGCTTCCCCTCGACGGCCGCTTCGGTTGTGGTCCCTCGCTTGTAAGAACTGAATTCGTGGAGGCTCTCGCCAAAGACGCGAAAGGATACCTCGGCACCAGCCATCGCCAGGCTACCGTGAAAAACAAAGTGGGCCAGGTGTTCGAGAAGTTGAAAAACTATCTCGAGGTTCCTGCGGACTATAAAATCGCCGCCGGTAACGGCTCGGCTTCCCAGGTTTGGGATATGACCACTTTCTCTCTGGTCGAGAAGAAAGCCGCGCATTTCATCAACGGAGAATTTTCCCAGAAATGGGCAGCAAGCACGAAAGACTCTAAATTCGTGCAGGCTCACGAAGTAAAAGTGGGCAACGGCGAGCAGCCAAAATGGCAGGAGTTTGCTGACTGCGATATGCACGCGATCACCTGGAACGAAACGTCGACTGGGGCGATGTGGAGCGATTGCCCGCGCGCGGAGAAATCCCTCCTCGCCGTGGATGCGACCAGCGCGGCTGGTGCTTATACCTGGGACATGAGCAAGACTGACCTTTTCTACTTCTCGCCGCAGAAAGCCTTTGGCTCAGAAGGCGGCCTTTGGTTCGGGTTCTTCTCCCCGAAAGCCGTAGCCCAGGTGGAGCGCGTGAAAAAAACCGGCCGCTATATTCCCGCGATGCTCGACTTCACGCAGGCGCTCAAAAACGGCGAAAGTAACCAAACCTACAATACCCCGTCCCTCACCACTTTTTACCTCCTCGACAAACAGCTCGACTGGTTCCTGAACAAGGGCGGAATCAAGGCGATTGCCAAGGAAGCCGACGAGAAATTCAACGTGCTCAACGAATGGGTGGGCCGCCGCTCTGAGCTCGAGTGGTATGTGAAAGACGCGAACGCGCGCTCCAAGACCGTTTGCACGATCAATATCGACAAGACCATCCCCTACGACGCGCTCACCAAGCACCTGCGTAAGTTCGGTTTCCTCGACATCGATTGTTACAGAAATCTCGGCGAGAACCAGATCCGCGTTTCGATCTTCCCGAACGTAGCAAAAGACGATCTCGTGAAGCTCACCAAGGCCGTGGACTACTGCCTCGACAACCGCAAAAAGGCTTAAGGCATGTCGAAGACGATTTTTCTGTTTCCAGGCCAAGGCTCTCAATCCGTAGGTATGGGCAAAAGCCTCGTGGAAAACTTTGAAATCGCCATGCGCACTTTCGAAGAGGCAGGCGACGCCATGAGTTTCGACCTCATGAAGCTTTGCTTTGATGGGCCGGAAAGCGACCTGAAGCTGACGCACAATACGCAGCCTGCGATCCTAACCCATTCGATCGCGGCCTTCCGTGTATTGAGCTCTGAATCTCCGCTGAAGCCCGATTTCGTGGCCGGCCATTCCCTCGGGGAATACTCGGCGCTCGTGGCGGCGGGCTCCCTCGGCTTTGCGGACGCCGTTCGCCTCGTAAACAAGCGCGGGAAGTTCATGCAGGAGGCCGTGCCGGTGGGCACTGGCGCCATGGCGGCCATGGTCGGGGCGGAAGAAGCAAAAGTGAAGAGTCTCTGCGAGGCAGCGAGCAAGGCCACGGGAAATAAAGTCTGCGAGATGGCGAACTTCAATGGCGGTGGGCAGATCGTGGTGAGCGGGCATAAAGAAGCGGTGGAAGAAGCGGTTCGTCTTGCCGGTAGCGACACTTCCTATGCGATCGCCAAGGCCGTTCTCCTGCAGGTAAGCGCGCCTTTCCATTGCTCGCTGATGAAGAAGGCGGAGGAGAATATGGCTCCCCTGCTAGAGGCCACCGAGATTTCGGTGCAGGGCTGCCCCTATATCGCGAACGTGGATGCCAGAGCTTACCACGACGCGACCGGCATCAAAGACCGCCTCGTGCGCCAGATCTGCGGGTCCGTGCGCTGGGAGCAGAGTATGCAGCTTCTGCCCTCGCTCGGGGTTACGGCAGGCATTGAAGTCGGCCCGGGACGCGTGCTCTTCGGGCTCATGCGCCGGATCCAGAAAGACCTCAAAGTGAAGGGCATGGATACCGCCGAGGACCTGAAGGCCCTGCTTCAATAGGTCTAACTGTTTAAGATTACAGTTTAATTTTTAATCAGTCGTTCCTGTCACAAAAGTTGACCAATTTAATCAAACTTGGTATTCTACGGTCGCTGATTCTCTGTTGTACCTTCGTTGTGTTGCGCTCCCCAGGAGCAAAAGGTAGGCGCCCGTGATTCGTTCCGTAGTCTTCTCGTTGCTGTTCATGTCCATGCTTTTTGCCTGTGCTTCCGATAAGGACACCGACAAAGTAAGGCGCTCTACCGACGCCGCCGCCTCGGGTGACGAGATGATCGTGAAGACTCGGCCCGTAGTGCCGCAGCCTCCCGCCTCTAAGCCTGGATTGCCGCCGCCAAGTGTTCCACTTCCCGGCGATTCCAGCCAGATGTTTGCCGAGTCCCAGAAGATCGCTCGTAACGCGCAACTCTCCTGCCGTGATGGCGACTGCAACCCTTCCGTGGGCCTGATGTCGGCCGTGATCAAAGATGCCGCCGGCTGGACCGCTGGACAATGCACCGCCTCGCTCATTGCTCCTGATATTATCGTAACCAATGGCCACTGCATTCCGATCGACCTCGCCAAAGCCGGTTCCGACTGCCGCGGGCGCCTTTTTCTCACGTTCGCCGCTGAAGCGAACCACAAGGATTACGACCACCAGATCGGCTGTTCACGCGTTCTTTATCGTCACAAAGACCCCAGCTTCGACGGCTCTGATTACGCCTACGTGCAGCTCGAGCGCGCTTCGAACCGTCCCGCTCTTCGCCAGAGCCGCGAAGGCTTCGAGCATGGAAAGAAATATTTCATCAATAAAGTGAATCCCCTGCGGGCCGTCGACACTGGTAAAGGAAAAGGCGTGGCGGGCGAGTTCGCCCGTGAAGCTTGCTCAAACATGCAAGACACTGCCATCTTCGACCAGCCGCTCAATAAACAATCCCACTCGCAGCTCCTCGTCGACTGCAAGGTGATCCCCGGCAACTCCGGCAGCCCCGTGCTTGCTGAAGACGGCTCCCTCCGCGGCGTGGTTTACGCGTTCTTGAAGAAAGAACTGCTCCACTCGCTTCATTCCCAGAACGGCTCGACGATACCCGACCCGGCCGACCTTGCCGACCTGAACCTGGTTTCTAACTTTGCCTGCCTGAAAGACGCGAGCGACCCCGAAGGCCGCGCACTTCCGGCCGCCTGCGCGGGCTTTAGTGATCGACTTCTCGCCGCGAAAGCCGCGACTGAAGCGAAAAAAGTTGAAATCCTGAAACCTACCGCGCAGAAGCTGATCCAGGAAAAGAAGGAAGACCGCGTGTACATCGCCGCCTTCGGCTGGACTATTCGCACGTCGCAAAGCCCGCAGACCGGTACCGTAGCGGTTGCCTTCCCAGAATGTGTGAACAAGGCACCGGCCGCTCCCCTGGTTGGAATGCGCTCTCCACTTTTCCGCCCGCTCTTTTACGTGAAGGCCTCTTACGACCGCTACATCCACGCCTCGAACTATGCCCTCGACTGGGGCAGCTTCTCCGGTTCGGAAGAGACGCTTGAGATCAATGACGTAGACGGCTCCTTTCGCACGAAGATCACAGATCCGAACAGTGGCCAATCTGAGCTCGATCAGCTGCTCGGAGCCTGTTAGTCCCCATTACTTTTTGGTTTCGCATACGCGTCAAACAACCAAAATGGGTTGGGCTCGTCTCAGTAAACTCAAATTCCGTAACGCAACTGCGAAACCAAAAAGTAATGGGGACTAACGGCAGACCGCGAGAAACTCGTTTCTCGTTTCCGGATTTACCTTGAACGCGCCCCGTAGGTCCGTGGTGATCGTTTCCGAATTCGTATCCTTCACGCCGCGCGAGATCACGCAGTAGTGTTTGGCTTTGATGAATACAGCCACGTCTTCGGTTTTCAGGATGTACTCGAGGCAGTCGGCGATCTGTTTGGTGAGTCGCTCCTGCACCTGCGGCCGGCGTGAGAAGTAGTCTACGATACGGTTGATTTTACTGAGTCCCACCACTCCATGGCTCGGGATGTAGGCCACGTGCGCGATTCCATGAATCGTTACGAAGTGATGTTCGCATACCGACATCACGTTGATGTCACGCACGACGACCATCTGGTCGTAGAGCATCTCGTTCTCTATTACGGTGATTCGCGGGAAGTTCTCCTGCTTAAGGCCCTGGAAATACTCCTGCACGTACATCTTTGCCACTCGCCGCGGACTGTCCTGCAGGCTGCCGTTGGCGAGATCGAGGCCGAGAGTTTCCATGATTTCTTTAAAGCTCTTTGCGATCTTTTCGATTTTCTGATCGTCCGTCAGGCCATTGTCTTTCAGGGGCGTAGGACGCACGTGTTCCAGGATTTTGCGGGGGTCGAGGTCGTGGCATTCTTTGGGGCACATGCCTGAGTTTTTAGCCCTCTATTGCTGCAGATGGCAAATAAATCTTGCGTAGGGCCCTTCCCCCCATGCTAGAAAAGGCCTCCATGGCGTCGCCCTCCCTTTTTCTAAATGATTTCACGGTACTCGACTTCGCGTTTGTAAGCGACGCGACGGGTATTTCGGGAGAGAGTTTTTTCGTTTCGGCCGAACTTTTCGGCGATACCGACGAGAAGGACTTTATCCTCGACTTCAGCCAGGCCAAGAAAATGCTCAAAGCCCTCGTCGACGAAGCCTTCGATCACAAGCTTCTCGTTCCGATGGGAGCCGGTTCCGCAAGTCTAAGCGGCGGCCGGATGCGTATCAGCGCAAGCGATGGCACGCAGTGGGAATACGATTGCCCCCGCGAGGCGTTCGAATTGTTTCCGGACGCGGAGATCAGCGCGGAAGTGCTGCAATACCACCTCGCTCGCCTCGCAAAGGCGAAGTTGCCGGCCAATGTGAAAGAAGCGCGGTTTACGCTTACGAGCTCTCCCCGATTCGCTGGCGAGGCGAACTTCTGTTACACGCACGGCCTTCGTTTCCACGATGGCAATTGCCAGCGTCTTTTTCACGGGCACCGCAACCCGGTCGAGGTGTGGGTGAACGGCGCACGCGATGCCAGCTGGGAACAGAAGCTTGCTGCTGAATGGCACAATGCCCATTTCGTTTCCCTGCCTACGCTCACCAACCGGGAAACACTCGACCTTCCGCTTGGCGTGCGGCAGCCCCAGCATCCCGGCACCGCGGAGGTAATGTATAGCAGCGCTCAGGGAATTTTCCGCGCGTCACTACCGGCCTCGCGTGTGATCCTCGTGGCCAACGAGCCTTCGATCGAGACGATGAGCGAGCTCGCGGCGGGTACCCTACGAAAGCTCGGGCTTGGCGGAGAATTTCGAGTAGTTGCTTACGAGGGCCTGAACAAAGGCGCTTCGTATCGGTCTTCATAAATCCCCAATCCCTTTGTTGCTCTCGTCGCGCCCCGTTCCGGTGGCCATTAGGCCACCTCACGGCTGCGCTCCTCAAGTCGCCTCGGTCTTGGAAATTTCTGAAGACCTCGTTTGCAAAAAGGGGTGGCCTACTTTTCAGTAAGGCGTTTTTTCAGGATCTCACAGTAATTGCGGATCAGGTTGCGGTACTTCTTCTCGTTCACCGGATCCATATCGATGAATCGTAGACCAAAGGAGCGAGTGAGAGTGCGGCCCTCGGGGGTATTCGCGTCGTGTACGGCGATATTACGAACCTCGCCCGATAGGTTCGCGAAGATATCGCTGGTAGAGGTGATCAGGTCGAAGTGCAGCACGGAACCCACGCGCAGCTCCGCGAGGTTGTCACCGAGGGTTTCAATCCGCAGGCCGCCGATCGTGAAGTTCATCACGTTCACGAAAATTTCCTGACCCACGAACCTTACCATGCAGAGGTTTGGCACCGGCAGCTCGGGATCGTCGTAGCCCTTCACGGGAATGCGAGGGTATTTGCGCTTCCAGCCCGGTGCAACACCTTCGGCGTCGATACGCTGCTCGATGTATCTTCGGAAGTGTTCGTCGAGCTCGGTGAATTTGATCTCGTAGACCACCCCATGCTCGATCTGCTGGTGGATGAGCACGCCGGGGATGTTGAGGGTGTCGAAGCGCACGTTTACGGTTTGCCCGAGCTGAGATTTCCATAACGGCGGCAGGCCTGCTTGTAAATGAATCTTAGTGATTCCCGTGGTAGAAATCAGGCCCTTGAGATCGAGCGTATTACCGCCATGCTCGATCTGAAATCCGGCGGCGATGAATTTTGGCTGATTCGGATCCATCAGGTTATTTCTTCTGGTCCGGGAGTTTTTCCGCGCTGAAAGGAAGCGGCAAAAATTCCTTGAGCAGCACGGTTCGGGCGATTCCCGCTGGCGTGCTCAAGTGGATGGGCAGGTCGGGCCGGCAAAACTCGCTCAGCACTTGCAAGCAGAGCCCACAGGGCGACGCGAGTGGTTCGGTCACGAGAACCAGGGCCGTAACTTCTGTTTTCCCATGTCGGGCCACCATCGCGCACACGGCGTTGCGCTCGGCGCAGATTGTGGCGCCGAAACTGGAGTTTTCCACGTTGCAGCCTGGCACGATCGAGCCGTCGGCAAGAAGGAGCGCAGCTCCAACTTTGAAACGGGAATAAGGCGCATGGGCTTTGTCGCGGGCGGCAACAGCGGAGTCGAAAGTTTTTTGGAGGTCGTCAGCAAAACCCATAGCGAAATTATAAGCGGAAAGGTTTAGTAAGGCTATCCGACTTATCTTTCAAAGACGGTGCCTGGTTCGCAGCGAAGTTCGATTCTTCCGTGTAGCGCGGTGCCGAGAAAACAGGAGTTCACGGAAACGCCAGGTAGGTCGCCTTCCTCTACCGTATGAGCGGCTTCCGGGTCGACAAACAGCATCCCGGTGGGCTCCATGAATTCTGCACGGCCCAGCACTTTACGGGGCGCAGAGGAGAAAACTTCCTCGAGGCGCTGGAGCGAAAGCTCCCCTTCCTTTACCAGCGTGAGCAGAGCCGGAAGCGCGGTCTCGAGGCCGCGGGTGCCGAACGGTGCAAGCAGCCAGCCCTTGGTCTTGAGTTCTTTTTCATGGGGGGCGTGATCGGTGGACACGCAGTCGATCGTGCCGTCTCGGAGCGCGGCGCGAAGCGCGGCTTTGTCTTCGGGGCCAAAAAGGGGCGGGTTCATCTTGAAGTAGCCACTGCGTTCATCGCTCTCTGGCGGGATCTGGTCGCTCGAGAAGATAAGGTGGTGGGGGGTAACCTCTGCGGTCACGCGGAGTCCTTCGGCCTTGGCTTTCCGGATCTCGTCGATGCTTTCCCGTGTGCTCACGTGGAGCACGTGATAGCGGGCGCTTGGCATTTTGCGGAGCAGCTCAAGGTCGCGGCGGATCATGTCGCATTCGGCGCTGCGGGGATACTCGGGGAGCGAATGTGATGCCTGGAAGCGGGAACTCGTGGCCACGCCTTTATGCCCCGGCATCTCGGCATGCTGCTGGAAAAGCAGGTTATTGCGCGTGCAGGCGGCGAAAATGGCGGCTTGGGCTTCGGAGCTCTTTACTCCCCAGCCGTCGTCGGTGATCGCGCACGCGCCTGCATTGGAGAGGGCGTCGATGTCGGTGGCCTGCTGGCCCTGCATGCCTACCGTGGCTGAAGCGGTAAAACCGATGCGCACTGGATACAGGGCTTCGAGCGCTTTCGCGGAGTCGATCGCTTCTTTCAGTGCGGCTGGATTGTCGAGGAAGGGATGCGTGTTGGGCATTGTGACCACGGCATCGTATCCACCGTCGAGCGCAGAGGCGAGGCCGCCCTCAAGGAGCTCCTTGTGGGGCTGGCCGGGGTGGCGGAGGTGAACCTGGATGTCGATGCCGGTTGGGAGCGCGATCCAGTGGGAAGGTATGTCGCGCACGAGAGCGCCGGCGGCTCTGGCTTTTTCTTTGAGCGCGGCAATCGCTGCAGGTGTAGTAGCGTGCTCGATCCCGCTCGCTCCCGGGAGGCGCGCCCAGGCGGCGGCGTTATTTCCGATACGGGAAACCATCCAGCCTTTTATGTTGGTGGGGCGGAGCTTTGATTTTCGGAATGGATTGTTCGGAGACATAGGTTATGGACCTCAGGTATAGTACGAACTGAAGTTAAAGGGAAATAGGAGAGGCTAAGGCCGCGACGTATAAACCATGCTCAAGCGGAAGCAAATGCGGAAAGCCGGAATCACCCTGCCCGACCTGCTGGCATTTGGCTTCCTATTGGGCATTTTCGTCGCCATTATCGTGATCGGGCGCAACTGGGCCGCCCCCGCCGCGGCGCTACCGCCCATTGATCTTTCCCTCAGCTCCCTTCCCTATGCCTTTTTTCTTTCGTTGAGTCGAATTACGCTGGCTTACGTAGTCTGTCTTTTTTCGAGTCTCGCGATCGGCTACTGGGCGGCGCATTCCAAGGTAGCCGAGATGTTTATCGTGCCCTTGATCGATATCGGGCAAAGCATCCCTGTACTTACCTTTCTCCCCGGCCTTGCCCTCACCTTCATGGCGCTATTCCCGGAAAGCCGCACCGGGCTCGAAATCACCGCGATCCTCACCCTCTATACCGGCATGGCCTGGAATCTCATGCTCGCCTTCTACGGATCGATCAAGACGATCCCGCGCGAGTATGTAGACACTATCCGCGCCTATGGCTACGGCCCTTTGGGCATTCTGTTTCGCCTGGAGCTCCCCTATTCCATGAACGCCATCGTGTGGAACTCGATGATGTCAGTAGCCGGGGGCTGGTTCTTCCTCACAGTTTGCGAAAGTTTCGTGCTCGGCGACCGCTCCGTGAGCCTGGTTGGTCTAGGTTCCTTCATGAAGCTCGCGACAGACCGCGGCGACTACCTCGCCGTGGCGGCAGGTGCCACGCTGATGATACTGGTGCTCGTGGTTACCGATTTCTTCGTTTGGAATCCGCTGCTGCGCTGGGCGGAGCGTTTCCAGCGGATGATGCCCGATGATTCCGAGAACGGCGACGGGGAAGCCGTGCTTAATTTTTTTGCCAAGAGCAAGCGGATCACCAGCTTCCTGCGCAAAATGCGCCGGCGCTATGCCGCAAAGCTCTATGTTTCGCAGCGCCGCGGGCGCCGTACGCGCGACAGGTCGGGGCAGATTCGGGCGGCAGGCTACGCTTGCCTCGCGGTTACATTTTTGCTGGCAGTCTGGGGCATGTTTACGGTAGCAGGCATGCTTGCGGAAATTTCTCTCGAGGAATGGAAGCTGATCGTTGTCGGGGCTATCTGGACCCTTCTTCGCGTGGTGGCTGTGGTTGTGCTCAGCGGCGCGATCATGGTGCCCCTCGGGCTCTGGCTCGGCACACATCCGCGCATAGTGAAGAGGGCGCAGCCGATCATCCAGGTAATCGCCGCCTTTCCGGCGCCGATGATCTTTCCTCTTTTCATCGTGCTCTTCGTGCAGCTTCACATCCCGCTCGACATCGGCAGCGTGTTTCTGATGATGATGGGCGCTCAGTGGTACCTTCTTTTCAACGTGATTTCGGGAGCCGCCAGCATCCCTGCGAATCTCGTCGAGGTGGCCCGCACCACGGGCATGAGCGGTTTCGAAATCATGCGCAGGGTTTACCTGCCTGGCTCCTATACCTACATTCTCACGGGGTTGATCACGGCGGCCGGCGGTGCCTGGAATACCTGCATCGTAGCTGAATACCTCGTGTTCCGCGGTCAGGTGTATGAGGCCCGGGGCCTCGGCGCCTTCATCACCCGCTCGACCGAGGGCGCTCACTACGGGCAGCTCATGGCGGCTGTTACGGTGATGATCGTGCTGATCGTCGTGGTGAACAGAACTTTTTGGGCTAAACTTTATCATCTCGCGGAAACCAAGTATCGTCTGGACTGAGTATGCAAACGAAGAGCGCGGCACCACTGGTAGAGCTCAAAGATGTGAAGCTGGATTTTCGGCTGTCCTCGGGCACTGCTATTTCCGTGCTCGATGGTTTGAATCTCAATATTTATCCGGGCGAGATCGTGGCGCTGCTCGGAGCCAGCGGTACCGGTAAAAGCACCACGCTCAAGCTGATGAGCGGCCTGATCCGCCCGTCGTCCGGGCAGATCCTCTCCAATGGCGTGGCGCTTTCCGGCCTGAATAAAGACATCTCGATCGTTTTCCAGGACGCCGCCCTTTTCCCCTGGCTCACGGTCGCCGAAAATATCGAGTTCGGTCTCTATCCCCAGGGCTTCAGCTTACGCACCCGTCGCCAGCGTGTTTCCCAGGCAATCGACCTGGTTGGTCTTGAGGGTTTCGAGGAAGCCTACCCGCGCGAGCTTTCGGGCGGTATGAAGCAGCGGGTCGGAATCGCGCGCGCGATGGCGATGAATCCCAAAGTTCTCTGCATGGACGAGCCCTTCTCCAGCCTCGACGTTCTTACCGGCGATACCCTTCGCGGCGAGGTGCTCGACATCTGGCAGAAAAAATCGACCAACCTTAAAGGAATCCTTCTTATCACGCACGACATCACGGAAGCCGTGTCGATGGCCAACCGGATCGTGGTGGTGGGCAAGCCGCCGAACAACGTGAAGGCCGATATCCAGAACCCGCTGATCTTTCCGCGCGACGAGAACTCCTGGCAGTTCACGCAATTGGTTAGAAAAATCCACGCGGTGCTCACCGAATCCATCCTCGGCGACGATCTCACTACCGCTGCCGAAGAGGCCAGCTCGCTCTGGGTGCTCCCCCCGGTGCCGATCGCCGACGTGATCGGTCTCACCGAGTTGCTCTCTGACCATAAAGGCCAGCTCGACATATTCGAGTTACCGCGTTTGATTGAAAAGGATTTCTCCGAAGCACTCACCACCGTGAAAGCGGCCGAGCTCATCGGGTTTCTCGATACGCCTTACCAGAAGGTGATCCTAACGCGCCTCGGGCAGCAGATCGCCCATGGCGACGTGAATGCCCGTAAGGAAGCCATCAAGACTCAGCTGCAAGGCCTGAGAATGGTAAAGCTTCTCGTCGAGCGCCTGCAGAACCAGGAAGAGCTCGCAATGCCCTATTCGCAGGTGGTCGAGTGGCTGCAGGAAAAGCAGCCGGCAATCAACGCCAAGACCGCGATTGATACGCTGATCGACTGGGGGCGTTACGGTGGGCTGTTCCGTTACTCGTCTGACGAAGAGATGTTCTATCTCGATGAAGTGAGCCCGACGATCTAGGAAAGCTTTATCCGCTGCCGGTTTGACGCTTTACCGCCTGATCTGTTCAGAAAATCACATGAGTAACATTAAAGAAATCATCGGCGAATAGCCGATCGTAGGCCTATAATTACTGAAAATCATTCAACAGAAGCGGCTCAAGCCGCGACAAGTTTAGGAGCGGCTTCTAGCCGCGACAAACTAGGAGTTCGGTCATATGCCTCTGCCATTTTACGGGATCTTCGCGGAACAGTGCAGCCAAATGTATGCCATCAGCCTGCTGCTTTTTTTCATCTTAGGCTTCACAGGAGCCCCCCTCTTTTTGTGGACACTCATCGCTGCCATGGTGATGTACGTTTGCGGAACGGCCGGCCCGATCTGGATCGTGTTCGGCGTGCTCGCGGTGATTTTCAATATCCCGCCGATCCGCGCGATCCTCGTGAGCTCCACGATCATGAAGGTGATGAAGGGAATCCTTCCCACGATATCCGAAACCGAGCGCGTCGCGATCGAAGCCGGTGTGGTGTGGGTGGAAGGCGAGCTCTTCAGCGGCAAGCCTGATTTCGAGAAGATGCGCAACGAGCCCTACCCTTCGCTCACCAGCGAAGAGCAGGCCTTCATCGACGGGCCCGTGACCAAGCTTTGCGAGATGATCGACGACTGGCGCATCTGGCAGGAGCGGGAAATTCCCGAAGCCGTGATGAACTTCATCAAGAAGGAGCGCTTCTTTGGCATGATCGTGCCGAAAGAATATGGTGGCCTCGGCTTCTCCGCACTCTGCCACTCTGAAGTGGTGAAAGTGGTATCGTCGCGCTCCCTCGCTGTGGGCATCACGATAATGGTGCCCAACTCCCTTGGCCCCGCGGAACTCCTCGCGCACTACGGCACGCAGGCGCAGAAAAACAAATACCTCAAAGACCTTGCCGAAGGTAAACACGTGCCCTGCTTCGCGCTCACCGAGCCGAACGCGGGCTCTGACGCAGGCGCCATGACCGCGAGTGGCGAGCTCTTCCGCGGAGAAGATGGAAAGCTCTACGTGAAACTGAACTGGAACAAGCGCTGGATCACGCTCGCTGCAATCTCGACGCTGCTTGGCCTCGCGTTCAAGCTGCGCGACCCGAAAAACCTCCTCGGCAAAGGCGAAGACCTCGGCATCACCTGCGCGCTGATTCCTTCCGAGACCAAAGGCGTGGTGCTCGGCCTGCGCCACGACCCTCTCGGCGTGCCCTTCTACAACTGCCCGACCCGCGGCAATGACGTGATCGTGAATGCCGAAGACTGTATCATCGGCGGCCTTGAAGGTGCTGGCCAGGGCTGGAAGATGCTTATGGAATGTCTCGGCGCAGGCCGCGGTGTTTCGCTTCCCGCTCAATCCACCGGAGGCACGCAGCTCGCAGGTGCGATCGCCTCTGCCCACGCTTCGATCCGCAAGCAGTTCGGCATGCCGATCGGCCGCTTTGAAGGGATCGAAGAGCCTCTCGCTCGCATCGCCGGCTCCGCCTATATTCTCGAGGCTTCGCGCCGCTATGTGTGCGGCGCACTCGATAAAGGCATCAAGCCCGCGGTGGTTACCGCGATCGCAAAATACAACTCCACCGAAATTATGCGTAAAGCTGTGATCGACGCCATGGACATCCTCGGTGGCGCTGGAATCACCCGAGGCCCCAAAAACGTGCTCTCGAGCGGCTATATCGCCGTGCCGATCGGCATCACTGTGGAAGGCGCGAATATCCTCACCCGCACGCTGATGATCTTCGGCCAGGGAGCGCTCCGCGCCCACCCTTACGCCTTCAAGGAAGTGCGCGCAGTGGAGCAGAACAACCTGAAAGACTTCGACGCCGCCTTCTTCGGCCATATCGGCCACGTGGTGAGAAACCTTTTCCGCTCGATCGGTTTGTCGGTCACGCGCGGGCGTCTCTCGATGGCGCCTTCTAACGCCGGCCCGCTCGCGCCTTACTATAAGAAGCTCGCCTGGGCCTCGGCCTCGTTCGCGATCATGACCGACGTAGGCATGGGCGTTCTCGGCGGAACCTTGAAGTTCAAGGAAAAGCTCACCGGCCGCTACGCCGACATCCTCTCCTGGATGTTCCTCGCCACCGCCACCATGCGCCGCTGGGAAGCCGAAGGGCGCCGCGAAGAAGATCTCCCGCTCGTGCGTTACGCGCTAGAGACGGCGTTCCACAATATCCAGACCGCCTTCGACGGCCTCTTCTACAACTTCAAGATGCCCGGCCTCTCGTGGTTCTTCCGCGCTGTGCTCGGCTCCTGGAGCCGGATCAACCGCATCTCGAGCGGAACTTCCGACGGAATGGGCAGCCAGGTTGCGGCGATCATCCAGCGCCCGGGGGAACAGCGCAGTCGCCTTATCCACGGTGTTTATTTTTCGAAGGATCCTAACGATCACCTGAATAAGCTCGAAGCTGCTTTGATCACCGTAAAGGCCGCCGAAGACACCGACCGCAAGATCAAGCGCGCCGTGCGCTCCAAGCAGATCGCCAAGCTCAAGGGCGCGGCTCTCTACGAAGAGGCGCTTGCGAAAAAGGTAATCACGCAGGAAGAATTCGCTACCCTCGACCGCGCCGAGAAAGCGCGCTGGGAAATGATTCAGGTGGATGAGTTCACCCTCGAACAGTACAAAAATCGCGCTTAGGTAAACCATGAACGAGTATATGTTGGCCTCGCTGCTCGGCGTGGTGGAGGGCGTCACGGAGTTTCTTCCCGTGTCCTCCACCGCCCACCTGCGGATCGCACAGCATTTCCTCGGCATCTCGCTTGAGAACGAATACTGGAAGCTCTTCGCGATCTTCATTCAGCTCGGTGCGATCCTATCCGTTGTGGTTTACTACCGGATCCGCCTTGCTGGGCTGCTTCGCTCCTTCCTGCGAGCGCCCTCCCTACGTCATCCTGCGGTGCTGGTGAGTATCGCTTTCGTAGCTACTGCGATCCCCGCTTTTTTGCTCAAAAAGGTAATCGGGCACAACCTTGAAAACCTGAATGTGATGGTCGGGGCGCTCGTGGTGGGCGGGGTCGTGATGATCGTAGTGGATTACGTGTTTTCGTCGAGGGGGCATGTGAAGTCGCTGGAAGAGATGAAGCCCTGGCAGGCGTTGGTTGTGGGCCTGGTGCAGATTCTCTCGGCCGTTTTCCCGGGAACTTCCCGCTCAATGAGCACGATCGCAGGCGGGCAGCTCGTGGGCCTCACCCGCGGCGCCGCGCTGGAGTTTTCTTTTCTCGTGGCTGTGCCTGTGATGATCGTGGCCACGCTGTATGACCTGCTGAAATACGTGAAGGCAGGTGGCTCCATGCTTACTGCGCACCAGAGCGGCGTGCTCGCGGTGGGCTTTGTGGTTTCTTTTATAGTGGCCTACGCCGCGATCGCCTGGTTCCTGGCCTTTGTGCGCACGCGCGGCTTTCTGCTTTTCGGTCTGTACCGGATTGCAGTCGGCGTGGCGCTGTATTTTATTCTTTGATTGTGCGGCGAACGGTGTTGATGAGTCCGCGGAAGCTGCTGAATTGAATGAATTTTATTTTTTCTAGCCGCATATGGGCTAGCTCCATCCAATCGCAGCCAGCTCATTGGCATTTCGTATCTTTATCCTCCTATAGACACGGAGGTTTTTCATCCGGTACAAAAACAATGAACCGTTGGCGAATTTTTTTTCAACACCATTCGCCGCACAATCTATTCTTTAGCGCCTTTGGATTCCCGGTTCAGGCGGCGTTCCCAGCGCTGCAGGTTATCGTCGGTATTCTGCATGCTCGCGGGTTCGCGCTCATTGGATGGTGGGGCATGGGAACAGCTGCTTAGGATAGAAAAAAGCGACAACAGCAAAAGTAGTCTGGCTTTCATGGGGGGCCTCAGGGAAGTTTTGTTTTGCCCCTTACAGTAAAGGAATATTTGGCCTGCGTTCGATGAGGTTTGGTTGGATTGTTGTCAACCTCTGGCTAGTTTTCTAAAAGTTCGAGATTGGCGCATTGCTGTATTTTGCACGGCGCAGGAACGGGGCGAAAGGCTCGCCCCTCCCTTACCGGAATGCTATTGTATCGCTCTCTCTTTAGCGTTGTGCTTTTTGAAGCCGATATTTTTGCTGGCCCGGTCCTGCTTGCGCTCGATCTTTGCCTCTTCGCGTGCAGTCACTACCCCATCTGCTTCAGCTCGTCTTTCCACGCGATTGATATGGCGTTGCTGTCGGCGAAGGCGATGCGCTTCTCCCCGAGTGAGCTCCCCGCTCTTTACACCTTGCTGAATTCGTTCACGTTGAAGATGCTGGCGCTTATCGCGACGCGATGCCTCTGCTTCAACGGTGAGCAGAGAAAGAGTGGCTATGGCAAGAAGGAGGAATTTCATTGTGACTCCGAATTTTGACCCGGGTCATTCCGGGTTGCCTCTCAAACGGGCGACCTTCCTAAAAGTTTCAAAATGCAGAACAAATTGCAAAAAGCCTTGAATGTATTAGGATTTTTTCACGGCCAATATTAAATGAAACTTTTCCGCAGCAAATACGTTGAAGAAGACGAAGCGCCCGAATCCCTCATGTTGAAGGTAAAGGGCGGGGATCAGGATGCCTTTCGCCGTTTATACGAACGGTTCAAAGGGCCTATCTTTTTTTTCATCTGCGGGTTTGTGGGCCGCGAAGCGGTGGCCGAAGACCTGGCGCACGAGGTTTTTTTGAAGCTCTATCGCACGAGAGAAAGCTACGAACAGAAAGCCAGGTTCACGACCTGGTTGTGGACGATCGCGCGCAATACATCTCTTGATGAACTGAGAAAACGTGGCGAGCTGCTCGCCCAGCATTCGGCCGAAGAGGCTGAGTTTCCTGAGCCCGCCACCGACCCCGAGGAGGGAGCCGAGGCAATGCTCGTGGCCCGAGCCGAGCAAGTGCGAGTGGAGAATTGTCTGAGCGCCCTCCCCGCGCGCCAGCGGGAAGTGGTGATGCTCAGGATCGCGGGGGACCATTCCTATGAAGAGATCGCGGGCCTGCTTGCCATGAGTCTGGCCAACGTGAAGAATCATTTGCACCGTGCTAAGGCAGCGCTGGCTTTGTGCCTGCGAGGGGCAGGCTGATATGAGATTTTTTGCAGAACTTAAAAATAAACTGAAGCGAAGCCCCGACCGGAGCTTCGACCAGCGTTTTTGGGCGCGATTCGAGAGTGAGTTCGCCAATCCCTTGCCTAAATCCTCGCCATTTCCTTATCTGCGCTGGGCTGGCGCCGGTACAGCCGTGGCTTCCCTACTCGTTCTTGCTACTTATGGTTGGGTGCAG